>Ga0307515_10008397_pt1 | contig 20138 bp, 3 predicted proteins | sample 17_EM_MG_FD_194513 | JGI IMG/M metagenome (GOLD analysis project Ga0307515, IMG submission 194513) | Populus trichocarpa ectomycorrhiza microbial communities from riparian zone in the Pacific Northwest, United States - 17_EM | ecosystem: Host-associated > Plants > Roots > Unclassified | place... | reverse complement strand
TAAGGGTTATTTTGGCCCTTACTCGGCTGCATCGCCTAGGAGCTCTAAGGGGTAGCCAAGGCCTAGCCGAAGGCTAGGCTTGGCACCTCCTTATAAGCTCCTTGGGCTTGCAGCCCTTTCCCTCCTCATTAGTTCGTCTCTTTCTGTACTTAGGCTATTGCCTACCCTTATTACCATATTGTCCTCTTCCATCGACTCTCCTTATGGCTTATGCTCGGCTTGCCTGCTCCCTATTGTACACCCTAGCAATACTGCCTTATAGTATTATCCTTAAATTCCTTTAAGGGTTTAAGACTCTACTACTGGCTCCCTTTAGTCCTATAGGTCTCTACTTTTTCTAACTATTAGCTGCTTAATTTTATTATACTTAGTTTACTCTTTAGCTAATACCTAGTTTGCTTTTTATCCTTAATATACTATAGATATATATTCTTTAGGCATTTCTACTACTATTATCTATTTAAGCATTCTTCTATAAGAAATCTTTTTAGTTAAAGTATTAAGTCTCCTAACCCCTAAACTTCTACTAGATGCTATCTATATATATACTTAGTATTTCTATACTATTGCTTATTTAGCGCCTAATATATTCTTATAGGATACTTTTAGTTCTTTTCTTTTAGATTTTCATATATATTGTATATATTGTCTATATATATATAATCTATACTAATATATAATACGCTAGGTGCTTTAGGTTAACTTTTAGCTTATTTTTATCCTTAAGTTTAAACCTCTATCTAGCTAATCTAAATGCTAGTCTATTATTTATAAGTACTATAATTTGCCTCTTACCTCTCTAGTCCTTTAATATTTCTGTTAGATTTCTTAACGTTATAATTAATGCCCCTTTAATGTAACTTATGCGTTTTTCCGTAATTACTTAGTCTTAAATAACTTTTTTATTTAGCTATATGTAAAAGTCTTTTTACTTATTATTATATCGCTGTTTATACCACTTTTAGTATAGCTCCGTAAGTATATACGATCTATCTATAAGGAAATATCTTATTATTGCTGCATTATTGCAACCTTTAGTATGCCTTTCTTTAAATCTAGTTAGGACCCCTAGGTCCTCTTCTTATTCTAATTCTTTAAGCTACTTTACTTTTAGTATCCGTACTTTTAGCCTCTTAGTAATTTTTTGTATAGGTACTCTAACCTATATTTTACCTAGTATTCTTAACCCTTAGTAGCCTCTTCACTCTTACTATACTTTGATTTAATTTTTAAATCTTTCCTAGTCTTTTTTTGGTTTATGTTTGGCTATAGAATCCTCTAGGTTTATAAACTTTATAATTCTAGTATTAACTATTTAACTCTAAGGCTAAATACTTTGTTTACCTACTATAAAATACTTTCCCTTTATTACGGAAGCCCTATCTTTCTAACCTTTTACTTTAATCTATCCTTATAGATAGCTAGCTTATACTCTTATCCTTTCTTTAGAGTCTTAAGTCTTATCTCTTATCTTATCTTAAGAATCTTAAGCTTTTAGCCTTTTGCCTTTATTAAGTAATAAAGTAGTTCGCTATTTTACTCCTCTTATATTTTATAAAGTAATAAATATTATATCTAATAGAGTCTTAATCCCTATTGCTAATCCTTCCTCTATAGTAGATTTAACTTCTACCTCTATTATAATATCCTTAAGGTTTATATGCTCCTAGTAAGCTGCCTTTATTACCTTATTATTAGTAAATATTTCGCCTATATTAAATTTATCGTCTTTAATATCTAATCTGTAAGATAGTTTGTTAGTTCCTCTAAACTCTAATAACTTTAGTTTTTATAGCTAATAGCTTGTACTATACTTAGCGTCCTTATAAATTTAGTAAGCGTTATTATAATAAAACGCAAAACTTTTAATTAAATACTCTTTAGTTCCTTGTAGTATACTATCGTCCCTTTATATATATATATTATCTACTAGTCTAGTTCCCTTTACTACGTAGTTATTTTAACTACTTTTATAGTCTCTAGTAAAATAACCCTATTTTCTATAATTTATATAAGCTCCTTTTTTAAAACATTTTTCTTATTATAGAGTCCGCCTAAACGTCTTCTACTACTAAAATCCCTAGTTTAGCCTCTACTCCTTAGACCTTTAATTACTTAATCCTTATCCTCTAGGTTTCTATAGTTGTTTACCTTAATACTCTTTAGTACCGCTTAGGTTTATTAGCTTTAGTCTATTATTCTATAATTTCTAACTTAGTTAATGCGTACTCTACGCCTTATATAACTATAGAACTCTACCTTAACCTTTTTTAACCTATTCTTGTTAATAGATTCTATTATTAATCTTAATTACTTAATCTATTAGTTCCCTAAGTATATCCGCATCTTTTATTAGAATAATTACGTCCTAAACTTTTACCTTAAGTCTCTATTTATACTGTGCTATAAGCGCTTTATTATTCTATTTAACTTATATAGCTAGCGTTTAGAACTGCGTTATATACTTAATTGCTAAGGTTTATTATACTAGGTTTTAAAGCTTTTTTTTACTATAGTAGTTACTTCCGGGTCTTTAAAAATCTATATAAGTTATTCCGCAAATCCTCCCCAACTTAAGAATATAAATTTAACCTCTGGGTTTATAATCGTGCTTTTATTCTCCTATATCTTAGTAAAGTAAAGTTTAAACTACTTAAGTGCTCTTCCTATTAGAAACAATCCTATATAGACTACTCAGTCTATTAGTGTGGCAAGCTTTACACCCTTTTATATTACCTTAAAATGCATTTATACTAAAAACCCTTTAAGCTTTAACTTCTTTCCTAAGAATCGCTTAACTAATAGTAGCTTAACCTTTACTGCTCCAATTCTATTAATTTATTCTTTAAGTATCCGGTTATTATCTATTAATTAATTAACTATTTCCTATAGTTAACCTATTGTAACTAGCTGCGAATCTATATCCTATATACTAGTGTCCCTACTTATCCCTAAAGTGGTTACCACTATTAATAGTATCGTAACTAGTACTTTTGGTAGCATATTATTTAACTTTATTAATACCATAATTAGGTAGTAAATATATAATAAAGCCTTATAGTAGGAACTACGATAAACTTATTAATAGGCTAGGTATATAGGTAAATAAGAAGTTAATAATGTAATAATAACTAGTAGAGTAGTTGCCTAATAGATTAACTCTAATTATATTCTAAGATTTACCATAAAGAAGAAAACTATCTAGGTAGGGACCGTAGTCCTTTAAATACATAATACTGCGCCTAAGAAATACTAAGTACGTTAGTATATTAAATAATTTAAGTATATAACGTTCTAATAGATCTTACAGATCTTACGTTTTAAACTTATAATATAACTAGTCATATAACTTAGTTACCCCTTATTTTATAGCTTAATTAGTTTTAGCGCCTCCTATACTATCTTAACTAACCCGTTTATATCTCTTCTTAGTAGTCGTATTACTGCTAATATAAGGTCTGTAATACCTACTATATTCCTAATAGCCTCTATATATATCTCTACCTATATAACTAAATAATAATAACTAGCCTATAAACGCTATAATCGATTTAATTAATCGATTAAATTAAGGTAATATAAATAGGTAGGTAAATATAGATAGGTAAGCAGATATAGATAGATAAGTAGATATAGATAGGTAGGCAAATACTAACAAGTAGGTAGATAGAGATAGGTAGGCAGATATAGATAAGTAGGCGATATAAATAGGTAGGTAGATATAAATAGGTAGATGTAGATAGGTCTATATATATAGATTATATAAAAAAGTATATATAATTTACCTTACTAATCTTATAAATAGCTTTAAAATAGCCTTTATTTATTATCTATTATCTAAAATATACTATTGGTATAAAAGAGGTAAATAGCTCTAAATATAATTATAGTTGCTAAATGCGCAGGTTGTATATAGGTTACGCGTAGGTTACGCGTAGGCTGCGTATAGGTAAGTTACTAAATACCCTTAACTACGCGCTAATTGCGTTAACTACTAACCAATAAGGCCATTGGTAGGGTTCTATATTTTGCTAATAATATTTATAGGAATAGATAAATTATAGAGAAGATAAATCCTTAAAAAGATAAGGCCTTTAGGATTATAGAGACTATATACTATAGGAATATACCTTTAGTATATAACCGGTAACTATCTAAGGGGTATCTAGGGGTTATATTATGGCACCGTAACGGATCTAGTTAGGGGGCTTGCTTAAGACTTAGTATATATATATAGACGTCCTTTCTACCACCTTTTACTCTTTAGCTTAATATCTTCGTTAATAGATAATCTAATTATATAGGCTTGCATATATTCTTTACGGCGCTCGTACCTTAATTAACTAAGTCCTATAATAGGTTGTCCTAAGGGCAACCTAAGATAACTGTAATAATATCCTATATAGGAAACTGTCATACAATTAAAAGATTATCTAATTTTTTATATAAAAGTTCTAAATGCTAAGCTTTATTAGATAAATATTAGATAATCCGGTATTAGCTAATACTATTATTATCTAATAGGCTATTAGGATAAAAGTTATTAACCGTAAGCCTAGCCTATATATACGTGTTATATATATACTAATGGTCCACTAAGGTCTAATTTATAAGATATTATAGAGCTTTACTAAATAATTAACTTAATTATAGATTTAAATAAGCTATAGTAATAGCCGCTAGTAATTATATAACGGGCGATACTAAAAGATGTATAGATTAAATACATTATAATATAGAGGTAATTCGCAACCAAACAACCTATAAGAACTAGTTTTAATATTTTAAGTGACTAATACTAACGTATGTAATGGGGTTATAAAGATGACTATAGTTATAACCAATTTACATTACCACCTTCTTATTTAGGCTAACTTATTGCCTAAAATATATTACCGCTTTAAATATTAACACATTAAACTTTTCTCTTTACTTCCCTTATACAAAACTCTATATTACTAAAGCTATACCTTATTAGCCGCGTGCTCTAGATACAGAAGATTGTCTATAAGCAGCTCTAATAACCTAGCAAATAGCAAGTTTCTATAAAAGCGCTAAACCTTATATAAAAGCCTATAACGCTATAGAGGTCCCTAACAGTTTTATACTAGCATACGCGTAAGTATAGGTCCGTATTTTATAGCCTATATAATATATTCTCGGGCCCACCCAGCGTATATTAAGGCATGGAAACAATTAATTGCGGATAAGCTCTAAAGGTAGGCGGAAGAGTTTTCCGTAGTTACCGCTGCAGCTATAGCTACAGCTTTTATTATGCAACTTTAGGAGACCGCTAAGAGGGTAATAGAAGAAGCTACTTTACCAAAGGACTCGCAGGAAGGATAATGCGATAATTTGTAACGGCTTTTACTAATTATTTACCACTAGATCAGCATTTTGGCAAATTTTGATTTTCAAATCGGTTATAACTAGGGTCACCTTTATAACCCCATCACATACATTACTCGTAGGTATCGATCGCTTAATTTAATTTGCTTACACTAAATATCGAATAAATATATCAATTTATTAAAACCGCTTTATTACGGGTAAGTCCCTAGTCCAATATAAATTGCCGCTATTCTATATTCCCTAAGGGTTGATATTAATTACAATATTGACTTTAAAACTTAAGACCTACCTACTGTAATTTCCCGTAATGGATAAGCCTTAATTAGTCGGCAAACAGGGGTAAACGTTCTTTTATCCTTAATAGAAAGCTTGACGACAGCATAAGGCCTACTGCCCTGACATGAGTAATACTCGCAAGGGTGCGATACTCTTATATGTCTTCGTCATATCAGTGTATTCCCAAGTATTAATGTATTCAGTGAATTTAAGGCACGTTTCTTTAGCGGATAATCTACAAAGGCGGTTATATCCATTAAATTTCTAGACTAGAGTTTTGCGGCCCTGCCCTAATTTGCGGTATTATGTTAAAATACTCAGTTAATCAATATCGACGTTTATAGAAATCCACGGCATTTCCTCAACGACTTAGCGTAATAAACGTTAATTAAAGAGGTTCCTGACTCACTAGGCTCTAGACCAGGGGCGCAGAACACACTACATTAGGATTAGCCCCCGCCACCTCTATAAACCTCAAACAGCTACACTTGAAAATTTCCGTCCGTCTAATTTGACACTCTGAATATCTTGAGCTTCCTTTTATTAAAGCAAAATGTCCACAAAACTTTTTTTTTCCAGCAATAGTCCCTCTACGTTGTGTTTCTGCTTTCCTACCTTTTTGTCGTTATTCCACATAGTCATTCATTTCGAACAGCATGCTGCCCCTTACCCTCATTGTCATTTTAGCACCGGCGGTCCAGGCTACTACAGGATTGGCTAGTTCCTCTCTGAGCACTTTTGTGAACTCGCTTGATCTCAACTTTGAATTTAACCCAGTCAAAGCGGCTTATTGGACGGGTTATCCTCACCATCGAAGAACGCCATTTGCACTCTCTCCGGACGGCAAGTCTGCCTATCTAGCCTACCTAGATAACAGCGAGACCGATGTCCATGTTCAGAAGCTTGATCCGAGTACTTTCGCTGCTCTCGACTCAGCGGTAACAGTCACAGGTGCAAAGGAAGCCGGCGGACTGATTGCGCACAACGACGGTTTCGCGCTCCTTACTAATGAAGCTCTCCCTTCTGGCACCACCAACGCACCAGCCGATAGCACACCGGTGCCTGTTCTATATCGTTACACTGACCGCATACAAACGTGGAAAACTTTCCTTGGAGGCCCCGGCGTCCATGCAGATTTCGGTCTGGCCGCCTCCCCGGACCTAAACGGAGACCTGGTATACTCTGAAGCGGCTGGATTGTATGGAGCTTACTTTGTCATTACCGACTATACCGGCGAAGCTGCGGGCCATTTCGGTGACAGCATGGAATATGTCTCGGAGAATGGAACGCTCGAGACTATTACTGGGGCTACAAGTTCTTGGGGTTGCAGTCATAATACCGGTATAGCATTCGAAGCCGCTGACACCGCACCCTTTGCCAGCATTTGTGCAGAAGACCAAGGCGCCATCTGGCTCAACACCAAGACACAAGGTATGGGCAGCGACGGTGTCAAGATCTCGAACGAAAACACAACGAATGGAGCTAGCAATGAACCAATGGGAGGAATGTCTGGTTCATATAGCGCCTTAGTTCGTTTCATTGGCTCGGATTCTTATATTTTTTCTTGGGTGTCCCGCGGGGCTGCCGATCTCACCGAAAACACTTGGATGGGAGCCGGGTATACTCATGCTTTAAACCGCACAGTGAACCGTAATGTCGCTATTGCACTCTTCTCCAACAAAGATACTATTGTAGGCCCTCAAGCAATCTCCGCCGTCGGTGCAGCATCTGGAGACGACCAGATAAACTGGATCACAAAAGGCACTGCCGATACTTCTAATGCCCATGTCGCCGCTTTCGACACTTCCAATGCCCTCGTCACCTGGGAAGAGATCGCTGACCCCATCTGCGATTTCACCGCCATGGGGTGCCGTGGCACGTTCAGCGGCTCATATTTTCAGCTCGTTGATAGCTCCGGAGGGAAGATTGGGAGCGCTTTGGAGAGTATAGACACGTTCGTCGCAGGTGATATGGTTACGATGCCTGATGGGCGTATCTGCTGGCCGTACGTTAGTATGGATTGGAGACTTGACGAGGTAGTTGGTGCGGGATTACCTACCGCGACAGCGAAGAAGATGTCCTTTGCTTGTATGAGCTTGAATGGAAACAGAACGAGCGCTTCGAGCACATCTTTTCCAGCATCTTCAGCCGTCTCTGCCGCAGAGGCAACCAGCAGCGCAAAACCTACTAGTTCTACGGTCGTGGCTTCTCTATCTTTTGTAGACGCCTGACTAGAGTCTGTGAGCTCTATTACTCCCTGCCGCACTACTCCAGGCACATCACTTGCCGTGCAGATATCTACGTCCATACAGGCAGGCGCTGTCCCTTCGTCATCAGAAGTTTCCTACACGAACACAACCGTTACAAACATATCCTTTAACTCCGCCAGGACAACGGGTTTAGCATCAAGATCCGCCGAAGCAGCTTCGTCAAGTGCTCCAGCTTGTGGCTCTCCGTTGTTTGTGACAATCACCGAAACGGATACAATTACCGTTACTAAGCTTGCCTCTAAAGGATTTGGAGCCGGTACGAGGGTGACTAAAGAGCCGCTGTGTGGCCGAGATATCTCTATAACCGAGACGATCGAATCTTCTTTTGAGACCATGGTGACCGAGGCGACTATTAGTGTAGTAGGTTAAACGTATATAGGAAGGTAATAACGCCAGATCCTTAGTATCCCTATAGTAGCATTCCTCTCGTATTTTTAATAGCCTTAGGGGTTATAATACCGCCCATAACTAGCCCAATATAACTGAGATTAGGCGAGTCTGTTATTCCCCGCTATATTATAAATGATAGGGTCTATAGGGAGTCACGTGACCCTCAGCGCACGGCTTGAAGTCTCTTCATTGTGAACTTTAAGTAGCAACAACATTATCTAATTGAATTCGAATATGCTAGTTCTCGTCAATTAAAGCTGCTGTTGATTCACTTATTCAGACCTTATTTAACCGTCGAGTCTCCTCCCTAAAAAAGCCCTGAATTTAGGCCGTTGCCATTGCTCTTCTCCGCCATCCTATATTTATCCCGTCTACTCCATATAATAGACCTTCCTAAAGACGCCCCCACATACAGCACATGCTCTTATTCTCGTATTTCTAATAGCGAAGGCTCGTAAATGCGTCGCTCCTCCGTTACTATAGCCCCTACGCCCGCCGCCGCAGCCGAAAAGCGCCTATAGGATATTTACAAACAAGAGTTAAAAGACCGTAAGCAGGAGCGCACTTATAAGGTGGCTTTAAACTAGGCTACCCTTAAAGTACTTACGGCTTCTATAGCCTAGGTAAAGTTAGCTATAGAAGAAATATACTAGGCTTGGCTTGCCGCTATTAAGAAGAACCCTACAATAATTAACGCGGTAGAGGTTAACTCTAGTAAGTCTTCTCTCCCTTCTACCGTAAAGAGCCTAGACCTACTTCTTCTGGGGATCCTAATCTCCGAAGTAGCCATAATCTAAAAGGGAACATTTGTTCTAGAGAACCTCGCAAAGCTACGCAATAACCTATTTAGGATTAACTCCAATTAGATAGAGTTAACGGCAGATAAAAGAGTTATTGCCTCCAGTAATAGCTCTAGAAAGGACTTCTCCTCTATAGGTATTTGGCTTAAAGGTTTTACGAACTACAGTATTATTATCTAAACCCTCTGGGCCACATTAACCCCCTTAATAATCGCAATAGCAAAATTCCACTAAGCTATTATGGGCTTCTCCGCATAGTTCGTCTAGAACAGCGTCCTTAATTTAGCTATAGTCAGTGTATTCGATAGGCAAGCCGCTTGACGAGCGCGCCTGCGATTGATTGATTAATAAGCAATCAATCGCAACCAGGAATTGTCATCAAGTAATTAATCGCAACCAGTAATTCTCATTAAGCGCCTGCGATTAATTGATATAAAATCTCACTAACAGAGGGGTGGTTCGTGATAGACTTTTGGTGTTAAGGTGTACGATTTTAATAAGGTGTGCAGTATTAATCTAATTAGATCGCTTGGGAATGCAGTAATTAAATACACCAAGATTAACAGGTTTAGCGTAGTCTACCACTAGAACGCGTTTTATCAGTTATATTTACTTGCGCCTGTCCCTATAGAGTTTTCTTAATTGTCTTCCAACCTCTATTACCTTAACTACCTCTAATACTATACCTCTTAACCCCTTCCAATGAGCCAAACAAAGGCCTAAAACCTCGCCCTCACCCTTACCGTCTTTATTATCATTAAATTTAACAACGTTAACGCGTAATTCCCCTATTCTAATTAACGACGCGCCTAAATTATAGGGTAGTGAGGTACCCGAAATACCTACTCTACCTTAACTAACTCCATTAAATACACGACCGGGCAACGCTATAGCTTCTTATATCTTTACAATTAAGTGGGACGAGCTTCGCTATGATTTAAACCTATTAAAAGAACCTTACTATTAAGCCAGGCACAAGCGGCACGTTAATACTGGTTTTATACCCTCACTAATCTATAGGTATAGTGCAGATATTAAGGATAAAGAGGGCAGGCGCTGGTGGGTTTATAAGCTCTGCTATATCTCTAAACGATACTAAGAAGGCGTATATCTATTAGAAAGTACTACTGGAGCAGTAAGGTATATAAGAAAATGGCATAATATCATCATTACACGAGATAGCGAAAACGTTGAATTATCAACGTCTCTACTAGGCAGCCCTTTTGAAGTTGCCGTTACCGCAACTCTAAAGCCTACTACTAAATCTAAAGCAGCGAACTCTTAAACACTATTTAACAGCAAGAAATATAATCAGAACTATATAGATTGGATTATTACTAATAATGTAACCTTTTAGCAGGCATGTAGCTTACGGCTTAGGAAGCTACTTACTGCACCTTATTTAGCTGCTACCTTAGCTAGCACTATTAGCAAATAAGTGCTTAAAGCTTTACCTAAGCAACGGCTTGCAATCAAAGGCCTTCTAAGGGAGAGTATTAGTAAGGTTAATATTAGCAGCGACCTTTAGACGGAAGGAAATAAGCGCAATTATGTCGGCGTCGTTGCTCACTAGATTAGTAAGTTTAACTTCTATATTAATAAGTCATCGCTTACCTAAATTAGCTGCTAAAGGCAACCTTTCTACCGCCCTTATTGGCCTCCCTTAATTGATCGGCTTCTATACCGGCTCTAACGTCGCGTAATTAATTGCAGACGTGATTATAAAATATTATATAGAGGAAAATATTGGCGCCTTTATAATGGATAATGCTAAAGACAACGATAAGCTTATGGAAACGATTGTAACGATATTTCCAACTATAGATCTAAAATAGGCTCGACTTTAGTGCGCTAGACATATTATTAACCTTATTATTAAGGCCGCGCTCTTTAGCAAAGGTGTAAGTAAGCTTTAAAAGCAAATTGCTAGTGTAGGTGCCGATAATATCTTCCGAATCTGGAGTAAGATAGGGCCAATTGGCAGAGTAAAGACAATTATAGTGTACATTGGACGAACTAATTAGCGGCGAATGGCCTTTTAGAACTGCCAGACTGACTATAAGGAAGGCGATAAGAAAGTCTTCTATCTAGAACTCTTAAAAGACGGTAGAGTACGCTGGAACGCTATATATACAATAATTAAGAGAGGTACGTTCCAATGCAATTGCTTCCTTTTAGGTAGGGTTCTATATAGAGTTTGGTTATTACTAAATATTCTACTTAACCTCTACTATTCTCCACCACCTTATTATATCGTTAAACCACCTTTAGCGCGCGTAGATATAGTCTATAGCTTACCCCTCCGCCAGTAGATTTAATGGAATTCAATAGTAATGACGCTCTGCCTCTCGCCGTTAAATTGCTTAAAAATAGACTTTTGCTAACTTCTTACGTCTAATAATACTTGAACTTCGGAACCCTATTAAACTCTACTAAACCCGCTGGGTTAAGCCTGCTAATAAAGATACGTACAATCTCTTACAGGACTTTCTTATAAATGAGGACTTTAAGACGCTAAAGAAGTTTAAGCGACTTCTTAAGCCTTTTAAGACTCTTACTAATAAACTATAAGGCAACGCGAACGCCAGAGGCTTTAAGGGCTCTTATAGTGCAGTTTAGGAGGTCCTTTAAAGCATAAACTATATATTTAAGGTCCTATAACGAGCTAATAATAAGATTAAGGCGTTGCCGGCGGAGTACTTAGAGTACTATAAAGTAGGAGTTTATTGCGCATACACGAAGCTTATTAAATATTTCAGCTTTACTAACTAAACACCTATCTACTAAGTAGCAATTGTCCTCTACCTAGTCTATAAGTTTAACTACTTTAAACAGGAGTGGGCTAGTAAGGCTATATGGCAATTATAATACAAGAAAGACGTTACCGCGTTATATAAGCAGTATAAGGAGAAGTATACGCAGTTAGAGGATAAGGAGAATAATAAGCCGGTTGATCCTAAGCGGCTTATGCATAAGAAGCGTTGTAATTCGGATTCGTCGTTATCGGGCAAAGAAGGCTTTAACTTTTATAGTATGCTTACTAGTGAATATAAAGCTCGTAAGCGTTAAAGACTTAAATCCGAACTTAAGCGCTTTACTAAAGATACCCCCACTAAAGCTAAACAATATATTGTTAACCCGCTAGCTTATTGGCAAGGTATTAAGCACGTCTATCCAATCCTCTATTATATAGCAATGGACCTCTTTTCTATACCGGTGATAAGCTCTGAGTGCGAGCGTGAGTTTAGCTCTACTGACGATGTAATTACTAACGACTGGAACCGCCTAGCTAATGAGATAATTAAGGCGCTGGAGCTTTAGAAGAGCTAGTTAAATAAAGGGCATTTAGAAAAGGATAAGGATAAATAAGGAGTATAGGGAGGACTTATTTTTAGAGTATATATTTACTATATAAGGCGAAGCTCTGCTAAAAAAATGTCTAGTACCTAGATTCTCTATCACGGACTACCTAATTAGGTAATTCTTGGCAATTAATTGCAATCATTTTAATCAATCAGCTAATTTTCATTAGTTAATTAATTGCAACTAGGATTTTGGGCAATTAATCGCAACCGGGGGTCCCTGCCTGTGATTAATTGCCTGTTAAACACACTGGCTATAGTTGTCTACTAGAGAGCTATAAGGCTTAGTTAAACTAACCCTACTAACTAGGTTATCCCTATTAAACTATAAACAGCTAACTGTAACTTCGCCACCCTACGCCCGGCCCCGTCGTCCTTTTATAGTGGTTTGTTATCTAAATGTCCTTAAGTAGACATATCTACCTTATCCCTATAGGGCTAGGTATGCGGTAATTAGAATATAGGCCGTCCGTATTTTAAATTGCTATGCTTCTATTAATATCTCTACAAAGTATATAGAGGAAATCACATTAAAAAAGACTGCAAGGGGTCTCCGTAATAATTTATACCCCCTCTACGCCTAAATTTAACGCCAAGATTTAAGGCGTTTACCCTAGGGTATCTACTTTATACTTCGCCGTTGCTATTAAACGCATTAGCCTAGAGGGATAAGCTACTCCTATACCCTGGAGATCTCGGCCCCTTAATTAAGGGCATCCTAATGTATAGCGCGCGGATTAGAGTTACTGCCTTACTGCTAGTGCACGCGTGTTTAAATTATCTCCCATCCAATGCTAACCCTAGGGTAATTACTATAAAAATCGCTACTAATCTGCCTATAGGCCGTATTGCGATTCGCCCACCTAAAGCGATTTATTACTCCCCCTTAGGACTTGTGCCTAAGCTAGATAGAACCTTCCGCTATACTTATAATCTCTCTTTACCTAAGCCTCGCCGAGGCCTCTCCGTTAACGCTGCTATTTTAGAGGCCTACTCTACCCTTACCTATAGCACTATAGACGACATTTTAGCGCTTATTCTCCTTACTAAGAGAGAAGCTATTATCCTAAAACGCGATCTTAAAGACGCTTTTTAGAATATCCCGGTTACTATTACCGACTAACGCCTACTAGGCTTTAAGTGGGAGAAGATAGTATATACTAAATGCTGCCTCCCCTTTAGTCTAGCTACTGCGCCCTTTCTCTTTAACCTCTTTATAGAAGCCCTATATTGGGTCCTTAAACGCCGCCTTTATCTAATTATTGCTTTCTTCGCACTCGTCTATTATCTAAATAACTTTATATTTATCTTATACCTAGACGCTAGCTACGCGCCGGTAATTCGTGTATATAACTTTATAATTATACTACTTAGTTTCCCTCCTAACGCTACTAAGGACTTCTGTGATACGGTGTTAGACATACTAGGCTATTAGATTAATACTAATACCTTCTTTTTATCCCTTAGCCCTGTTAAGTAAATAGCACTATAAGATTTACTTACCTCCTTTATCCTTAGGCCCTAAGTCTCTCTTAAATAGTACTAGTAACTTAGAGGTAGCCTTGCCTAGGCCGCAAAAGTTATCTAGTTAGGGCGATCTTATTTAAGATCGCTGTGGGACCTTGTTATAGCTTTTTCTCTTATAAATTGCCGCACTTTGCCTATCCTACCAGCGGTAATTTCTAACCTAGCTTAGTGGAGTAAAGCCCTAACGCTTTAAAATGGGGTTTGTTTCTTTTAGGAGGACGTTACTTACCCCTAGATCTATCTCTTTACGGATACTTTATCTAAATACGGTTATGCCGGCTTTTTCTATAGCTGCCTAGGCTACTCCTCCGCTAAGACCTATTCTACTCCCTGTAGTTAATGGCGCCCTTATACCTCCGCGCTGCTATAAGACAACCTCTTTATAGTATCTCCTGCCCCTAAGCACCTCTATGCCTACATTAATATGCTTAAAGTACTCGCTATTACTAACGCATTTGTGAAATAGAGCCCTGCCTAGTAATATTTATCTATTTACGTCTATACGGACAATATAGTCGCCCTTATAGGCCTGTAAAATATAGTGCTTAAAGGCCCTACTAATTTGCTCCTCTAATAAGTCTTGGTTTAGGCTACCGTATTTAATATCTAGTTATAATCTTCCTGGATTTTATCTAAAGATAATATACTAACTAACGCACTCTCCCGCTTTAACTAGGCTATAGCTAAGAATCTTTATTTTTAGATTAATCTCTTAGTGCTAACGGCTTACCTTTAGGCTTACTAATCGACCTACTGGGCCCGCCGCCTGCTTTTATTACCTAATTGGGCTAATCTTACTTAGTTGCAAGCCTCTTATAGCATGGCATTAAGCCTAGCACCTATAAGATGTACGCCGCAGGTATAAAGTTATGGGAGTTTTTCTGCGCTATAAGGGCTGTAGCGCCATACCTAGCCTAGTTACTTAACCTTATAGAATAGGTAGCATAGAGAATATATGGCAATAGCTCTCTATATATGGGTAGGGTAGCTTTAAAGACTATACGCTTATACCTCGCCGTGATCTACTTTATATATGTTAACTGCGTTCTTCTAGTTACAGTATTTAAGAATATATTACTTTGTTATATACTAGATAGGGCAACCTCTCTTAACCCTAGCCTAAAAGAAGCTACTCCGAAGTTGCTAATCTTATATAGTATCCTCGCTAAGATTATAACTAGCAGCAACTTAACCCTAGGGGTAAATACTAACGCCGCCTTCTGCCTTGCTTTTGTAGGGTGCCTCTGTATAGGTAAGATCTCCTATACTAATAAGCAACGGTCCAAACTGTCATTTGCCGCGACTAAGGCTACGCGCTTAGACGTATAGATTAGCCCCTCTAGAGATTATCTTACCTTTTATCTTAAACGGAGTAAGACTAATAAGGATAAGTAGGGCGTCTAAATTATAGTAGCCGCTACCTTTAACGTGGTTTGCCCTATAGCAGCGCTATAGAGGCTTTTTCTCCTAGACCCCTAGGCTCCCTCCGCGCTGCTATTTACCGCATCTAGCGGCGTAGCGTTCTCCGCCTTATACGCGCGGAGGATGTTAAAATTAAGGCTAAACCTCTATAGTATCCTAGCCGTACAGTATATAGGTTATAGCTTCCGTAGGGGCGTGGCCTAATACGCCCTAGACTATAGTTTCTCTAATAAGGAGGTCTAACGCCTAGGCTGCTGGACGTTAGACGCCTTCTGCCTTTATTACTTAACCTTATAGGCCGACGCCTTTTGCCTTTTACGGAGGTTTTAACTAGGCGCCCCGCTAATGTTCTCTTTAACTTAGCTTTGCGCGTAAGGCTAACACCTAAAATATATTTCTCTACACATATTTTCTCCTAATTTAGCTGCGGTTACGCTTTACTTTTCCTAAACTATAGGCTTGTAAGTTTAAGGCTATTTTTCCTGCCTTTTTATAGTAAAAACTGCTTATAAAAAGCCGGAAAATAAGCCCGCTATTTATAAGCCCCTGAGCCGCAGCCACCAATTAAAAAATTTGACTAAAAATCACGTGTATAAAGAGATAGATAATAGGGTTTATAGGGAGTTATATAACCCTTGGCGTACGGCTTAAAGTCTCTTTATTATAAACTTTAAGTAGCAATAATATTATCTAATTAAATTCGAATATGCTAGTTCTCGTTAATTAAAGCTACTATTGATTTACCCGCCCGCCTAAGCGTTTGCCCCTTTACCTTATGTATATAGATTGGGGCGCCACCCTACTATGTCCTACTATATTCCACCGCCGTTGCATAATTAGGCTTGGGTGGAATTATATGGAAACCAGCCAATTAGGATTTTCCATCCCCGGGATAGAAAATTGCTATTGGCTCGCTTACTACTAGCGCCTTAGCGGCCCCCTCTTCTTCTCGCCAGCTTGGTATCTTTATATAGTTTAGACGTATTTATATAAGCCCGTCACATATATAGCTTATGCCCTACTTCTTATAAGTATGTACCTTTGCTAGTTGGACCATAGGCTTACAAGTTTAAGGCTATTTTTCCTGCCTTTTTATAGTAAAAACTGCTTATAAAAAGCCGGAAAATAAGCCCGCTATTTGCAAGCCCCTAAGCCGCAGCCACCAATTAAAAAATTTGACTAAAAATTACGTGTATGAAGAGATAGACCTAGTATTTATAATACTCTACCGGCCGCTTACGTCTAGAAGAGGCTTATATAGGTTAATCTTCTTCTTCTTCTCTTAGTAAACTGGAATATCTTTTACTTTAGATGGACTGTTATATAGGGGAACATTTACATACTAAATTAACTTTTTAATTGACTTTTATTGGTGGATAAGTACTTTAAAAAACCCTAGTTACCTAATTTCTACTTTATTAAAATACTAAGCTTTTTGCGATTGCGATGCACCCCCCAATACTATATAAATAAATTTTCTATTTATATAGATTTATAGAGCTTACAAAGCGCTTTAAAATAGTACTACTTTTGTCTAAATATCTTAAGGATAAGTAATATTATACTAATGTAAAGTCAAGAGCTCCCGCGGAATAAGACTTAGGGGGAATTATACACAGAGCTCCGCAAAAGGCCTACATAGAGCTTTATAAAAGCTCTATATAAAGCTCCGTAAAAGCTCTACACGAAGCTCTACTTAAAGCCCTATCTAGATCCCTAAAGCTCTACTAATACACAGCACTAAGATACTAGGAAGTCTTATAATCGTCTTTACAGATATCTTTATAAACGGCTCTACATCGTCTTGATAAATGGCTCTACGACGGCTCTATAACGGCTTTATAACGGTCCTATGAAGCTCTATAAACAGCTCTACAAATAACGCTATAAACAGCTCTACGAATAACTCTACGAACGGCTTTACTATTGCCTATACAAACGACTCTACTATTGCCTATATAATTGTCTATATAAACAGCTCTCTAATAGCTTAAGGGGAGCCGTATATAGAGCTCTTCTAGAAACTGTTACGTATGTACATATTTACGCGTATATAACTACCGCGTATATAACCACTAGGGTGTAGCCAAGTGTGGTTACAGAAAAGTTAAACGTGGTCACTAATAGGGTCGGCGAAAGCTAAGCGTAGTCACCGATGGAACGCCGGAGAAAGGTCGGCGGCATTACACTTTTAACCATATAAAACGCGCATTAATAGCTATATTTAACTTAAGCAACTATATAAACTAAAATATCTAGAGTATATACTCTATATATATACGCGGATATATAGATATTTGGTTATATAGAGATATATAAATATATATACGTATTTATATATACCTCGCTATACTTATAATAAGTAAAAACTATACTAAAGTAAATAAGAGTATAGTAAGGTAGCTAAACGGACTACTATTTAGTATATATAGCTATTTTAGAGTATACCTAATATTAAATATAGAGATAACAGTTTTTAAGGTTATATAATTAATAAAGAGAGTATTAAAGATATGAGAAATCCGTTAAATTTTCTAAGGAAAATTTAAAAATTGCTAACTTATAGCCAGCAATTTGGTTCCTTGGGGAAATTTAACGGATTTCTCGCGCCTACGGCGGGCTTTTGTCCTTCTAAACTCAGTCTGCCCTACTACTACCCTACTACTGCCCTCTACTGCCTATTACTGCCCTCTACTGCCCTCTACTGCCTATTACTGCCTTACTACTATCCTACTACTACCTACTACTACCTACTACTACCGTAATACTATTCTACTATTCTACTATTTTTATTACTACCCTTACTACCTTTACTACTCCCCTTTTAACTACTAAAATAACTTCTTTTTTATTACTTTTAATATACCTTTATTTTTTAATTTATAGTTATCTTTATTACTACTTATATACTATTTTTTACTATTACCTTATCTACTAATTTACTACTACTACTTTAGTTACTTAATAATTATTATTACTACTATTTATCTTTTATATTAATTATTATATTAGTTTATTGTTTTTAATACTATATTATAACTAATTTTTTTTTTATATATACTATATTAATTCTTTTTTAATTTACTAACTTTACTACTTTAGCTATAGCTATAACTTTTATTTTTACCTTTATTCTAATTTTATATAGTATAACTTTTACTATTATAAAGAATACTTTATATTATAAAATACATTTTATATTTAAAATTAAATTCTCCTTTTAAAAAAGTTATATAAGATAATTATATATACTAAAGACCCTACCATAAGGAATATTATAAAGGCTATTAATATTTATATATATATTTATATAAAGTAGAAATACAAATAATAATAATAATTAGAGTATTAAAGCTTTAACTGCCCTTTACTGCCTATTACTGCCCTCTACTGCCTATTACTGCCCTTTACTACCTATTACTACCCTACTACTACCCTACTACTGCCGCACTACTATTATATTATTATAGAATTTATATAGCTACCTTATAGTAACGTAAAGCTGCCTTTATATAATAATCGCGTAATATAAATTTATATAATTAATTATATAATATATATTAATAATAGCTATTTATATTATTATTATTATTATTATCTTCTTCCTTACGTAATAGTACTACTATTACTACTACTATTACCACTACTGCTGCTACTGCTGATACTACGTTTTCTGCTTCTGCTCCTACTGCTACTACTACCACTACTACTACTATTACTACTACCGCCGCTACCGCCGCTATATCCGCGCCCGGCCGCTACTTCTTATCCTTACCGCCGCTGTCTTAGGCTAGGGTGCCTATATATAGGACTTTGGTTCTAGTAGATAAGCGTGCTAATAAGTATTAGTACTATAAAAAAATTTAAAAATTTAAAAATTTAAGAAAATACTAATATATAAATAGCTGCTATAGCTACTACTATTGCTAGACCTCTCCCCGCTGCCGCCGCCACTCCTACTACCCCTACTACCCCTACTACCCCTACTACCGCTACTTCCCCCCTAGCCAGCTTTACGGCCGTAAATTAGCCCGCTACCCTCTTACCCTAAAATCCCTTGCCTACTGCGCTCGCCGCTATTACTAAAGCTGCTACTACTAATATAGCTATAATGTGGGCGCTATATCCCATACCGCGCGTTTAGGGCGTATCTCTATAGTAGGCTTTTAGCTTAGGTAGAGCTTCTGAAGTCTACTAGGGGGTTCGCCTTAAGGCTAGGGCCCTAAATACGGAGGCCGCCCTAGCGTAAAGCTAGGGTATAGTAGCCCTATAGGCTTATACGTCGTATATATAGGGCAGCAGCCTATTTATAGAGTGTATACTAGTCGCCGGCTAGCTATATAGCAGCTATACTAACTGCTATTATAGTAGTAAAGGGGCGCGCTACTTCTTCTAGGCCTATAAGTTAGTAAGGTAAATAGTAAAAAGTATAACTAATAGAGATAATAGCGTCTGCCCCCGCTATAGCTACTACTGCCACTGCTACTACCCTACTAGTCCGCCGCGGCGGCCCTTCCTCCTACACCCTAGCTTCTCCCGTTGCCGCCGCTACTGCTAATAATAATAATAACGACGATAATAAGGAGGAGGAGGAGGAGGAGGGGAAGAAAGAGGAGAAGGCCCCGCCTACCTACGCCTATTCTCGCTTTATATAGCTTTAGTAGATTATAAAGCTATACTATAACTTTACAGAGCTGCACTGTAACTCTATAGAGCTATACTGTAACTTAGCAGTTTTA
>Ga0307515_10008396_pt1 | contig 20139 bp, 7 predicted proteins | sample 17_EM_MG_FD_194513 | JGI IMG/M metagenome (GOLD analysis project Ga0307515, IMG submission 194513) | Populus trichocarpa ectomycorrhiza microbial communities from riparian zone in the Pacific Northwest, United States - 17_EM | ecosystem: Host-associated > Plants > Roots > Unclassified | place... | reverse complement strand
ATTTAGTTTTAAACATAGATAATACATGTATTAATATTTTTAAAAATTAAATATCTTGCTTTCAAATTAAGTACTTTAATATTTAAGGGTAAGATATTTAACTTGCCCAAGTTCCTCATGGGTTTTCAAATGATGAACCAAACATAATAAATACCCATAATTAAAATTTTCATTTCCAGTGAACACAAGTATCATATTTTTAGTAATCACATTTTAACAATACATCTAAAAATATACAGCAGGTACAGATTTGAGGGGTTAATAATGTTCTGAAGAGATTTTTTTTAAATAATATATATATATATATATATATATATATATATATTTATTAATTATAACTAAAACTGATCAAGCTTTTACTATGAATTGTATAGTGCAATCTATAGTAAACACTTGATCTCCTTTAGTTATAACTTTGTAGGTGATAGTCAAGTAGATTTGCAATTTTCTTTGTAATTAGTAGACTTGCAATTTTAATTTGATAAACTAAAAATACCAAAACTATGTTCCATTATACAAGAGTTTCAATTCATGACTGTAATTAAAGTTCCATGAATGTAAGTATTTATTTTTTTAGTTGTTGAGTCTTCTTTACTTTTAAGTTGTTTTAATTATTTGATTATTTCTTCGGTTAAACTACTATTTATGTGAAATGGATTTAATTATATTAATACTTATGTAACTTAGTAATATAAATTTAAAATTTTATAAGTAAATCTAGAATTGAATCTAGAGTTAGAACTAATTAACTTCTCGGGTTTAAATTAATTAACTTAAAACTCTAATTTAAATTTGGAAAGTTTTTTTAATTCATCCAGGTACAAGATAACCTTTATCACACCATCATTATTAGAATATTAAAAATTAACTCTCCAGTGTAACTGTAGAACAAGAGAGTATGAAAGAATGAATAAATTTTTCAAATTCAAAATAATAAATCATTACACGATCCCGTGTATGAATTTACTTAATTTCTAAATTAATGTATTTATGAAAAACATGACATCAAGTCAATTGAATGAGCTAAATTGAATAAAATATAGAACAATAAATATGATATACTTGTTATTATTGTATAAGGTGGTTCCCGTGGCTGAGAAGGAGGAAGCCACGGAGGGCACGTGACTATGGACGCTTGCTTTTTAACCCTAACCAAACCTTGACAAGACGTATCATTCCGTACGCTGTCTAATTTTGGAATTTTCTTGGATAATATAAACTCTTTTAAACTACATTAAGAACTATCTTATAGGCATGAACTTCTTTCGTGATAGATTCTCATTGGTTAACTTAGTTGCTTTACTATGAATTCAAATGCAGATAATAACTACCATTAACTTAGAATAATTTAGAATTTTAGATGGCTCTTGTTTTGTTATATATTTAAAATCTTGATGTTTTATTACCATATATATATGTATAATGATGTCACATGTACATAGGATTGCAAAGGAAATTTATCCGACCATGTTATAGTTTCGATTTTTTCTACTTCTCTTTAGTTTATATGAACAACATGTAATAAAAAATTAAAGAAATAAAAAATAAATATCATGTCTTTAACAAAATAAATAAATAAATAATAACTTGTAATGTAGTTTCTTTTGTTCTTTGAGCATTAATCTTGCCTTCATTTTAACCAAAAGAAAAGATATTGTTTTTCCAAGAATAAACATACTCATAATTATATTTTATTGATTCAACTAAAAAAAATATATGACCGGTTAAATTCATTAACAAGTCGAAATAAAACACATGTATTTCCATATATGCTATAAAGTTATATTTTAAGAATTATTTATTGAATGCTATTTGACTCCCGTGAAAACATAGGTTGGATAATTTTTTTAAAATAAAAAAATAAATATACAAGTGTTTTTTTTACATAAAAAAATCATAATTATAAATTGAAAAGCCAATGTAAATGTTTCATTAAATAAATAGAGAATCATTTATGTCAATAAATATATAAAAAAAATTTGTTAACAATAACTAAAGATTAAAGTGAAAAAAATCAAGAGATAAATATAAATCAAGATATTTGATTTCATAATACGGTGCATATATAATACGGTGCATATACTCGATTGTTTTTAATAAATTTATTTATTATAATTAATTTTTTACTTAACCAAAATATAATAGAAACAAAAACACGTGAAAGTGATTAGATAAAATCAAAGAAAAAACAAAATACTATGCAATGTTGTATATATTAGGAAAACTTGTTATCATTTAGTGTGAAAACCAAGTAAAAATGAAATTATATTTAATCAAAGAGTAAATTAGAAAGTTGAGAGATACATAAAAATATAAAATCTATCTTGAAACACGGATCATAGACTCAATTATATTTAATAAATTTATTTCTTGGAATTATTGTTTTAATAAATAAAACAATAAAAAAAGAGACATGCATAGGAAAATAATTGAATAAAATAAAATAAAATAATTAAAAAAAGCTATACAGAAAGAACACCTCTTGATATAAAAAAATGTTGAAATTTTTTTCTTAAAATAAGAAAAAATTAAATCTATTTGTTATTCTATTTTCATCTGAAAACATCTAATAGTCACCTATTAAACCACCAAAAACCAATTTAACAATCCAAAAAACACAAAAAAAAAGTTTCAAAAACATACAATCAAAGTAGGGAAATTTCTTTCTTTCAACTGATATGTTTTTCTATGTGAGATTAAGGTTCCAAACAACCACTATCATACTCTCTTAGTTGAATCAAACTCATGGATACAAAAAACAAAGAGTTTTGTCATCAAAAAATAATAAAACTAATCGCTTTCTCTCTCTTCACACTAACTTAAAAAGTGAAATGTTAAGAAAATAAACTTTTGAACCAAAATGAAAATGTTTAGAAACTATAGGTGCTATGAAAGAAGAAAATAGCAAGTATAAGGACTAAAAAGAAAATTTCTCTTGGATCTTAGATTGGCCATTAGTTTTCTCTTTATTTTACACTTTGGTCTTCTTTGTTTCAATTTTGTCCTTCCTTGATAATTTTAGATAAATTGGTCATGCCTTTAAACATAAATTATTGCAATTGAAAAAAACAAAACAAAAAAAAGTTTAAAACTAAAAACTAGGCAGTGTGGATTGCTATAATAAAAACACCACTCGTTTTAGTATTTTTCTTATAATAATCATCTCATTTTTAATACATTTAATGGCATATTCTAGAAAATTCTAAATGTAAATTATACATAAGGCAAATTCTAAGAACATATTTTAAAATTCCCTTTCATTACATAAATTGTTCTCTATTTGATTATTAAATAAAGAAAAAGCATAAGATACAATGATTTATTGCATTTTCATTAAGACACATTCTAAGTAAGACTAAGGAATTGAAGGTTAAAAATGAATAGAGAAAAAATATCCGGTACAAAATTATTTTTTTATCTTAAGAAAATAAATTGAAAAAAAAACCCTTATTTTCTAACAGGATACACTAAAAAAAATACATATAGTAGAATAAATAAGTCTGTTCATTAAAGACAATCCCTGTCCACTTGGACTTGGCCTAAGTAAACAACTTGGTTGTTCATTTTGGATAGTCCTTATTTGTTTTGACAATCTATGTTCCCTAACAAGCCTTTGCCCTAACGGGCTACCCTATACACTAAGTTATAGGCCTTCACTTTAACAATAAATCATGGATCAAATCCCAATCTCATTCAAATTCATAGGGAGTTTAGTGTTGTTATACACCACAATGCACTATTAAGACTTGGAGATCAACGCAACACCTATTTTTTCTTTAATAACTATTAGCAATGAGAATTACGACACATGACTTAACATTACAATGCCAACCTTTCTCGCTAATGACTATCTTTCACTAATTTATTTTTCCAATAGGCATCGACCTTTTTTTATCAATCACTTGTGGGCGCCCAACTTCCTACCAGTGGTTACAATGCTTAACCCTCCCTCCAATACGGTGCTTACATAATTGTTTTCCATCATTGCTTTTTTTGTTGTTCGCAACCCTACTCTCTCCGAGGTAAGCTTATATATTGAGGTTCAATACCTCAAGTCATCAAGAAAATACATAAGATAAAAACCACTAACACAACTCCATACAATAACACACGATCATTATAAATGCATTCTCCTATTTTCTCATTTTTGTTGTTATACTTTCATTAACTCTTATAATTTATTGACTTAAGTATTAGAAGATCTTTTATTTTGATAGAGGACTTGTTTTTGTAAGAGAATATAGAACAACCAATCCCAAACACTTTAGCATAAGACATAGTCATAGAAAGCCCAAATTCAATATAAAGTTCTTACAACTTCATCATATTCTACTCATCTATCCTAATTGTTTCTTGCTTAAGGATAATATGCTATAATTATAAATGATCTCTACAAACCAATAATAACCAGTACTAATGAATTCCACAACCTTGAATTAAAATAATAATCATAAAACATGAAATCATTGATGTATTCTTTTTTTTTTCTCACAAAGTTGTGCACTTATCATTCAAGCATTCCGTGCATCATTATTCAATCGTGGGCCATGAAACTATCATCATTAAAGAAAAATCATAAAAGACAACTTAATTGAAAAAAAAAAGACTGGTATCCTAAACAATTATTTATAGGAGTTAGATCAAAGATTTGATGAAGTGTACATTTAATTTACGAGGTCTTTTGATTAGAAGTTAGACTCCGATTAGGGTTATCGTTATAACTATGGTTGTAGCTTTTATGGTTATAATTGTTGTTTGGTTAAAAAACCTAGTGGCATAAAAGTTATACTAGTTAATATGAAAAAAATAAAATAAGATCTTCGAAATAAAATTATAGAAAAGTTGGTTGATTGGCCAAAAAGAATGGATAGCCCTTTCCATTAAGTCATAGGCCTTAACCTAATAATGCACCGTGGATCAAATTCTAATCTTGCATAGATTTCTAAGGAGATCAACGTTGACACACCATAATACAATGTTATGAGCTCTTAGATGTTAGGACAACACCTAGCTTTTTTGTCAATGGATATCTTATGCCTACATACATTGTCGATAGCTACCACCAATGGTAAGTATAACGCTTACCATGTCTATTATGACATCTACAATTGATAACTTGTTTTATAAGTTACTTCTTCATAATTATACTCATAAGATATATCTACAACTCCATGTTTCACTTGGTAATTTCATGTGATCAAGATATATAAATATCTCAAGTCACCAGGTAAAAACATATAAGACCATACAAGACCATAAAATAGGTCACATAACACATGACCAACACATTATACACCCTCATACATTATTCTTTCTCTTTATTTTTACACACATTATTTATGTCCTATAATTTACTAAATTAAACATCGAAAAGACTTATATCCTAATAAAGAACTTATTTTTACAAGAAAACGTAGAATAGTCGAACCCAAACTCCTTAGCCTAGAAGCAATTATGGAGAACCAAAATCTAAATTAAGGTTTTTATGACTTTATCAATGACATCATTTATGGAGAACTGAAAAAGGTTTTTATGACTTTATCAGTAGAGTCATTTATAGAGAATTTAATGAAAGCTAGTTTATTCTCATTTTACATCTTACCAAAATGTTCAATCCATGATTGATGATTTAGAAATACTAGGACATGAGATGGTAACCAATCTCCCCATCGTAGGCACTCCAACTCTTCCAAATATTCAACAAATCTCTCATCAAATAAAAGTACTTCTATTAAAGGGCTCTTAGTCTTTCTCTTCAATCAAGTATTTTTTATAGCAATTTCATCAACCATATCAAATACTAGAATAAGTAAAGGAAGATAATATCAAGTTGTTTTTGCATAATTGAAATTTGATCTTAAAAAGTTTAAATGTGTAAAGAAGGAGATGAAGATAGGAAAAAAAAAAAGGCAATTATGTCAAACATCTTCATTACTGGTTGAAATGGAGAAAGGTATGGAAATTACATGCATAAACAAAGTTTTGATTTATGTGTTTATAAAATAACAAAGATCCTTATATTATCTAACATGCGATATCATATAGTGAAGATGAAGGTTATTTTTTGAACACTAATATTGTGTATATTATTTATGTATACCATCATCAACAATTATGATTTTCTTATAGTTGAATTGGTCATAATCAACCATTATGATTGATTGGTCATAATCAATCAACCAAAGTATGGATATGGTGATGTAATATATTGCTTTATAAAAATATATTTAAATGTCAAATTAGGGTTTTACTAATGCATTTTAATATTTTTTTTCTACCAACAATTACTCTATCTTCCTTTTTAAGCCACTTGTCAAATATTTTAAAGTTAAAGGGTTTCAATTTTCCATATTAGAATGAACAAATACTTATTATTTTAGGATACTTGGTCTTGAATTTGTGACTTTGCATAAATGAACTAATGAATCTGGCTGAGACAAGTTCACCTTAACAAAAAAAGCCTTTATAAGAATTTGAAGCGTTCCAATAGATTAAACTTGATCTTGAAAAGTTCAAAGGTGTAGAGAAGGAGATCAAGATAGAAGGAAGATGTATTTTTATCAATCTAAATTATTAATTGAAATGGTGCAATATATGAAATTACTTATATTATAAAGTTATGATTTATTTATTCTTAATATAACAAACATCTTTATATTATTTAACATGTGGAGCATGATTCAAATTTAAATTGCCATTTGAAATCTATAGCAATGAGATGGTTAACCATTTTTCTATTATCTAATATGAAAACTATAAAATTCAAGATATATTAGTATATAAAGTATGAAAGATCATGCATTTTGATATCTAGGATTTGGGTGTAGTCTGTAAAAGATAATCGAGATATTTGGTTAGGTTATTGATTATTAAAAAAGGTTCACTCATTGATGAAACTGGTTTTTTGATTGGTTCAAAATCAAATGTATAAATTTTCTTTTATTATTTGTTTGGAACAGAGAAATTCAATCCTAACCACCATTAACAAAAGCTAAACCTTTTTTGACAAACACTATTCACCCATATTTATTTGCATTGTCACTAGAATAGTGTAATGACGATTTTGCCTCTCTATCCAAAAAAATTAATACTAGTTTTCAAGGATATTGAAGTCTTTTCATATGGCCCAATAGTCATTACCAAATTCATAGGGAAGAAATAAATCTTTTTTTTTATTTCAATTGCATAGTGAAACAAGCAAAATACTTTTGGAAGCAAAAGATTTAAAATTGATGTCAAGAGGTGCTTCTGTATTTGCATAATTGTTTTTTCATCATTATAATATCATTTAAGGGGCAATTTGGTATATGAAGAAATATAAAAAATAATAAAAATTAAAAAGCATACTGAAACAACCAAAACGCTCTTAAAAGGAAAGATTTTAAAACTGGTGTCACTGAGCTTTTTTATCTTTTCACAATAATTTTTTATTATTATCATGTCAGCTTAGGGATAATTTGATATTTGATCAAATATGAAAAATAAAAAGAAAGGTGGAGTTTTTGTGGCGCACTCTTCGATGAGTGAGAGACTCTAATGCCTCCCAGTGTCGTTGGAAGTACCGCCATGTTCTCTTTCTGGTGGAGCGGTGCATGTCCGCAGTGATAGTCCTTGACCCTCTTTATTGTTGCTATTTCAACTACAGTCCTAATTTTTTATTTTTCTAATTTTTGTTCTTGATCTTTTTGAAGGAGTTTTATTTGTTTTCAATTTCATCATTTCATCCCAATTTGCTATATATTATTTTTTGAATTTGATCCTTGTTCTTTTGATTATTTGTTTTGGGCCTTTTGTTGAATTGGTATTTTTATTCAATTTTACCCTTCAATCAAAAATTTATTTTTATTTTTTATTTCAATTTTGATCATCATTTTTTTTAACTGTGTTTTTTTTTGTTCAATTAATTTTTCTTTTCAATTTCACTTTTCAAACAAAAATAAAATTTATTTTGTATTTTAATTTTGATCCCTATTTTTTTAATTGTCATTTTTTGTTTTGGATCCTTTTGTGTAATTGATATTTTTTTTCCAAGTTAATCCCTCAAAATTTAATTTGTTTAGCATTAGGGTGTTCTACTCTATTTGCCCAAGTCACATATTTGAAAAATTAATGCATGTTAACATTGTGTTTTTTCCTTATTTTTTTTATTTTCTTTTCAGTTTTGTGATTTCTTACGTTTTATTTTCTATAGAGTTATCTTAATCTCATGACTTGAACCATGAGTTTTGTAGATTAACCCAAGTTGACTCGCCTCTTATTTCTCTGGTTATAAGTTAGTCATGTTAATTTGGATTGATTCGTGCTATTTTTTTTTGTCATTTTTCTATCATTCCATCATTCTGTATTTAATGGGCTGAGAATTAAGTTATATTATTTGTCTTCTTTTACATTTTTTTTCCAGTTATTGTTATCACTGTTTTTTAATTGGTCTATTTGTTGTCATTATTTTTTTTATTATCTGATTAAAATAAAATCAACTTATTTGATCAAGTTCAGTCTATGATTGAAGTTACATTTTTTTTCTTTTTTAAAATGCTTTGAGCTATCTAAATATAATTTTTAATAGGAAAAAAACCCCATAGATGTAGTCGGATACGTACAACGATTAATTTATCACACATCTAAGTTAAATTTGACGTTACTTTTATTTTTATTGGTAAATTATGATGTCCTATATATTTTATAAGTCATGTTGAAGTTATAAACTTTAATAAAATGTTTTGAAAATTAACAAAATCTCCCTTTATATATATATATATATATATAAGTAAAGTCTTAGTTAATTTATATCCAAAATCTTTAATGGTTTTTAAATTTATCTCTCCTATAGTAAAGCGAATTTTGAGCATAAAGAGAGAGACATTTAAAGTATTTCCTTAAACAGGAAGAGTGCTTTAGTCATTTTTTTCAAATTTAGTATTTAGAATTTTATAAAAGCTCAAGAATCTAATTTTCATTTTACAGGTTTCTTAATCGGACTTAATTCTTATTTTGAATAGACAAATATATCCCTCAATAACAATTCCTTCCTTGTAACGCAATTCTGTAAACAAAGCAGTTCGTTTTCCACTAATTGTCTAAATTTATAAAAGCACTAAAAATAAAAGAGAGAAAATTTAAATTTGGTTAAAATTTGAGGGAATATTCACTTAAAAAGGTAGTAAAAAGAGGGTTTTGACCTTTCGGAAGGCTTTATTGCATATTCTGTGGTCTGTGGACAACCGATAGCAACTTTACAGTCTACGAAACAGAAGTGTAGCCCAAAAAAAAAAAAAAACACTAAAAAAAGCAAAAAAATAAATCAAAACTTTATACTACAAAAATCTTGTCGAAAAACACAAACTACAAAAAGCAATAATAATAATAATAATAATAAATCAAAACTTTATACTATAGAAATCACTAAAGCCAAATAAATAAATAAAAATACAAAAATTTTAATGAGCAAAAGAGATTGTAAATATAAACTCCAAGTCCGTAAATTTTGTTCTTTCTCTAATAATAATAATTTTTCGAGAGATTTATAAAATCTTAAATAAGTTCAAAACTCTATTTCAATTAGAAAATAAAATAAAAATCTGGAATTATAAAGAAAAGAAATAAAATTTGAAAATATAAAAAATATAAAAACAATTAAAACTAAAACTCTAAAATGAAATTTTAAAAATCTAAAGATCCAATGGTTTTTAGAAACTTCTAAATTTAAATATAATCCAAATAAAAGTTATAATCTTTTTAATTATTATTGTAATTTTACATCATCAAATCTCCTTTTTAATCTAAACTTATTTTATTTGTTCCTAAATATATTTACTGTACCATTCATATAATCTTCAAATTCTTATCTAGTCGTAATAAACTCTCGTGCTCAAAATCACCCTTTGTCACGTCCTAACAACATCACCCTGTCACAGAAAGCGCACTCAAACCCCTCTCTCTCTCTCTCTGTCTACCCTTGAAGAGTTGTTGGTCGTCTATATACAGCCAGAGCAGAAGCTATGAGAGAAAGAAAGACTTTTCAGTCAAGAAGATTATATGCTGTAAGTAGTACTGCGCATGCAAAAAACAAAAGTACATACGTAGAGATCAATATATAATGTTCATTCCATTGCTGCTGCTCTTTTCTTCTCCTAGAATAGCTGAGTGTGTTGCATTACTCTGATGTTTCTTTCATGTGATTTACTTGCGTTCTGTGATGATTTTGTTGCTAATATGTGCATGCATGAAGTGGGGGTTTAGTATGTTGTTTCACTTTCCTGTTTCCATTTAAAGAATTCCCAATTTTGGTTTGAAAGTTTGTTCTTTTTCCTCTTCTTTTTTTTCCTGTCTATGCTTTGGATTTTCTTGTCTTTTTCGGTGTATATTGCAGAGATCTTACATAGGTCTTTTAGTTTTTGTGTTGTCTTATAAAACTGGCACAAGCAAATAAAGATCTTGAACTTTGAGCAAGATCTTTCTCTTCTTACAGGTGATATTAATACACTGTGCTGTATTTTATCAGTTTTTTATCTGGGTCTTTTTTCATGATTTTTTATGTTGGTGTTAAATAAATGATCCAGCCCTGGCAGAGTGACTGTTCAAGAATCTTTCTTCATTTCATGAAAGAGAAAACGCATGCATTAGAGTCTGAACAAAGTTCTGTTTTCAGTGGAGACTTGTTATATGATGTTTTAGCCATGAATTTCTTGATTTTTTTTTCTTGAAACTGAATTTTGTTGTTTAAGCAACAATAATTTTTTCAATTATTGGGTTTTCTTTGTTCTTTTTTCTCTTTCATTAATTACCAAGTTCTATGGTTGGCATAACAGTATAGAACATCAGATCAAGTAGTGATGATTTGATGTGAAATTCATGTTCATGTGGGTCATGCAGGTTTGATTTTGATGCTGATAAGAAGTGATACCGGAAACTTGTCTGCGGCTTGAGAAACGATGCCAAGCAAGCTATGGTTTGTACCACTAATGATTTATCAGCATGGAAGGATTTTCCAAAGGGCCTCAGTGTCCTTCTCCTTGATGAGGACAACAGTTCTGCTGCTGAGATAAAATCGAAACTGGAAGCACTGGACTATATCGGTTAGAGATTTTGTGATTCCCCACCTTTCTTTCTCAACCATTTGCCTACTAATTATCTTTCTCAAGTAGAAATTTTGTTTGCGTTGTTTAATTTATTTCAACCTATTTTAACTAAAACAGAAGCTAATTAGTTATAAAACTTGAAAGTGGTTGTGACTGAGATCTATAAATGGAAAACAATTTCTTGCAATGCTCAAACGTAGTACTGACAAAAGGATTTTTTTTTACTAAAGCAACAAGTCATCTTTACTACATGAAGGGAGTTTCCAGATCGTAAACAAAAGTTGTAAAATTTAGTTGTTTTTGGTCAGTGTTATTATCGGTGTTTCAGAACTCTGTATGTTCGAGCAGTGGAAATACAAGAATGTCTATTATTTTTCAATATTTTGTAGTTTTTTGTTTTTTTTCAAAATTTGGTTAGTTTGTGTTTGCCATTTCAACATCATTCTACCAGAGATTTAATTTGGCTCTTTTATCATCTCTTAATTCCAATCAGAACCCTAGGATACTGTTCAAACCACATTATATGATATTAAAGCTACATCTTTTAGATCCCAAACAAAATATATAGTTGCTTTCTTTGAGATATTGATAAACTTGCTCGTTTCTTGGTCTTCTTTAATATTTATCACTTTTATATCCTGTAATGTAATAGTGATGCATTCTCTCCTGTTTGAGCCTCTGCTTAACCTCACCATGCCCATTTTCAGTTTATACATTCTGCAATGAGAATGAAGCGCTCTTAGCAATTTCAAATGAACCTGGAAGCTTCCATGTTGCTATAGTGGAGGTAATTTCCTTTAGTTCAAACCCAACTTTCCAATACCTGGTGAATGTTGTGAAACCTGCAGCAACAATGATGAATATTGTACAAGAGAGTAAACAAGAAAAACACACAAATTTAACGTGGTTCGACAATGTGCTTACATTAATAGGAACGAAGAGCTTTATTTCACTATATGTTAAATTAGGGTTACATAATGTATATTAATAGTAGATACTAGCCGCCCTAGAGGTATTAGTAATTTCCAAATAATCCTTGAAATGACTGGCTGCTGTTGCTTTTCCCATCTCATGTCATTTGTTAGCCAAATAATACTTATTACCATTTTCATCATAATCACTTCATATAAGTGCATTAATTAGATATAATATTGTTTAATTGGGCCTAAATCTGGTTGGATTGGCTGAACTTGAATGGCAATCTAATAGAACCTATGGTCACAGGTGAGTACGAGCAATAGCAATGGGAGTTTCAAGTTTCTAGAAACTGCAAAGGACTTGCCTACCATTAGTAAGTTCATATATGATGTTAATATTTTCTATGCATGAGAGTAATGCTTTAAAAATTCACATCTTTTAGCTCCTCATGTTTTGGTTGCTTTCTTATGTGTTCTGTCATTTCCTTCAGGAAAAATCTACTTTGTCAGCTTGGATAGATTTTCATCAATATAATTTACAGCTCCTAATACAGTGCGAATTATGTTCTTTTTCAGTGACTTCAAACATTCATTGCCTGAACACCATGATGAAGTGCATAGCGGTAAGAACTGTACTCGCCAGTGTTATGTAATTGTATACTAAGTTGCACATACTTAAATGCTTGATGCCACATAATTTTTTCAAGTTTTAATTCTCTCTGATGGTTCTAGTTCTGTTTAGTTAGTGATTGAAGCAAATCCCATTCAACTGTTAGAACTTTCATTGAATTTTGACTCTTGAGTTAATGCTCCATGCATTAAAGGAGAACCTGGAGACAGTCACCATGCCTCATGATCATGTAATTTATTTCTGTGGCTATTTATTTTCAGCTTGGTGCAGTTGAGTTCCTTCGGAAACCACTCTCTGAAGATAAACTAAGGAATATATGGCAGCATGTGGTTCATAAGGTTTGCTAAAATTCTGTTTACTATTTATAGGAACTTACTTTATGATCTCAATGCCATGAAGAGAATTTCTGACTTCATTGATCCTAAGCAGGCATTTAATGCAGGTGGGAGTGTTCAATCCGAATCACTAAAGCCTGTCAAAGATTCTATAGTTTCTATGCTTGAGCTCAAAGTGGAACTTGAAGAAAACGAGGATGAGAACATGGAGAAAACAGAAAATGCGTCTTTGGCTCAGGAAAGCAATGAGCAGCAGTCACCAGCTAGTGATAAGCATCCAGCTCCTTCAACTTGGCAATTTAAACAAGTAGGGCGGCTGCTGGATGATGGAGATTGCCAAGACCATATTAACTGCTCAGTAGAAAAGGATAGTGGGGAGCAAGAGGGGGAATCTAAATCTGTCGAAACAACTTGTGCCATGTCTCAAGAAACTCTAAAAGCAGGGCATCCTCCATGCTTTATAGAGACTGTGATCAAAGAGACAGGTGACTTAACTGATGGTGCCAAGAGTGAGAATAACATACATCCCAATCCACAAAATAAAGACAGTCTCAACCATTCTAATGATGTTGCTTCTGATCTTCATACTTCCAATGGGACTAGAGCTAATCGAAAGAAGATGAAGGTGACTCTGATTATTCTGAATATCAAATACTTTTGAAGTTCCTGATCCTGTCCCAAGGCATAATCACATCACCCCTTTCCCCCTTCAAATTGTCCTACATTTATGAAATGCCTTTTCCACTAATATGCTACCTCAAAATGCTCTAAAGTTTAGTTTCTTTCTTTTTGTTTTTTTCCTTCTCATATTTTCCTCAAGTAAACACTATTTTCAAGACCTCATGATCTTCATTTGTTTATTCTTGATTTGAATCGGAAGTAATGTCACAAGCATTAGCATCTACTATATTTGGATTTGTTTATTTAGAAAAGGCGTATGCTTTTCCTAATTTCATCAACGTGTGATTGCTCTTGGGTGATTGTTGTTTGTTTTTTATTTTGAGTTTTAGGTAGACTGGACACCAGAGCTTCACAAAAAATTTGTGCAAGTGGTGGAAAAACTAGGTGTAGATCAAGCAATTCCTTCACGAGTATTAGAGCTAATGAAAGTGGAAAGCTTGACTAGGCATAATGTAGCAAGTCATCTGCAGGTTCGTAGTAGACTTACCTTTACCAAATTTGTTAGCTTCTGTTCCAATAGGAATCATTATATTTTTATTTGTTATAAGCTCTTGTAGCATTTGCTTTCCCTGTCTGTCATTTCGTGGTCTGATCATTTTTTTGTCTAATTGAAGTAATTTCCATTGGTCTGAACAGAGGTTGGAGACACTTTTCCCATTGTCATTGATTGTTTGCACTTAAAATTAGTTTCATAATCTTTTAAATGTTATTTGTAATTATCTAGACAGTTTGGAACTAGTTCAGACTGCTTTTTATCCACTTCACAAAAATTCATACTCTAGCTAATTAAATACCACTGCATGTTTCCTGGCAGAAATATCGAATGCGCAGGAGGCCTATTTTGCCCAAGGAAGATGACCGGCGATGGCCACACCATAGAGAGCAAGTACAAAGGAGTTATTATCCATATAAACCTATCATGGCATACCCTCCATATCATTCTAACCATGATCTTCCAACCAACCCGGTCTATCCTATGTGGGGAGCAACAGGTAGTCACACAGCTAGCATGCATACGTGGGGCACACCCAGCTATCTCCCATGGCCCCCAACAGAAATTTGGCACAGGAAGCCTTATCTAGGGGTAACTCTTGTTAAATTAAACACCATAATAGAGATTACATTTTTTTCTCCCTGTCTAGCATGCTTTAAAACTGATGGTATAAGCATTTTCTGGAGAACTTTGAATGCAGCTGCTTGATTTGTGCTCATTGTCATATTTCAGATGCATGCGGATGCATGGGGTTGCCCTGTGATGCCACCATTGCATAGTCCTTTTTCTTCTTTTCCTCAAGTAAGCATACCTATGTACAGGTCATAATCTATTTGTGTTTGTGTTCATGTCTCTTATTAAGGTTCTCATAAATTCTTTTCTTTGGAAAATGCAGAATGCATCTGGGTTTCAAAGTGCCAGCATGGTCGATAACAGCTGTGGCATGCCACAAAAACCTTTTGACCTACAACCGGTATAGTAACATCTTACTCTTCCTTTTTATTCAGTTTTTCTGAGAATTCTATTTATATTCATTGATCGCATTCAAGATCATATATTTTAGATCTTGGTCATTAAATGTGTTCTAGTTTGTGTAGCAAGAGTATGACAGCTTGACTTGGGTGAACTGTCACAATTCCTAGAAGTTTTTGGACTCTTTATCATGTTTTCAGTGAGTTAAACTGTGGAAACATATTCCATAAAGAAGGGATTTTAAACTAGCAGCATCACATCCCCTTAGCAATAAGCTGCAGGACATTATAGTAGGTTTCGTCTTGATGCAAGATGTTAAAACTCTGAATAATTAATGCTTCCCAATGCTGTGCAAAACGCAGTAGATGAAGGGAGATTTTGGTTAATGAGCACGAGTACTTACCCCCATGGTCTACAATGTCAGCAAAACAACTACGTTATTGGTTACAGATGTTCTCCAGTCCACCGACAAGGGTTGCCATATATTTTTCATGTGCAATTTCCTAACATTTAATCCAAAGTTCAAATGTGCTCATGCAATAGTCATCGTTTTTTATCTTTCATTCAGGCCGAGGAGGTGATCAACAAGGTAGTGAAAGAGGTAATCAACAAACCTTGGCTACCGTTGCCCATAGGCCTCAAGCCCCCTTCTACAGATAGCGTCCTAGCGGAGCTCTCCAGGCAAGGCATCTCATCAATTCCTCCCCTTTGCTCTAATTCCTTCTAATGTGGTGCCATTTAATCAGATTATGGTAGCTAACTCTAGTTCAGCTGGTCCTTCATCAGTCGTCATCAAAAGATTAGACTCAACCAATCATAAAAAAGTTTTCGACCAACATGATTTGATACGTCCGTAGCAAATTCTAAATTGGCTCGAGACCATCTATCTTATAGCTCACGTGTCTTTGAAGCGCATGTGCTAGAGATGACATCAAGCCACGTAAGGACAGCCAAAAAGGTCTCGCTGATCCTGTCCATCGCCACAGTAAACAGTCACTCCGAAGAGGCAACATAAACATCTATGAAAGCCATGTAGACACGTTATGCATCTCATGTCAAAGTTGTGGTTGTGAACAGATCCTAACAAAGGGCATGTTGGCCTACTGGGTGTTCTGTTTTCTCGTAGATAAAAAGCGTGAGAGCTTTGTTTGAGACATTGCTGATGGGGTCATTTTGTGGTCTTGTTCAGTGGGGCCTTATCAATGTGTAATAATGGGCAATGGGGGAGATCGAGATAATGTTCTGTACTGCATGGATTTTGTGAATAAAGTTGACGACTTGACATGGAATCTTTGATGCATGCTGACTAGTTTTCTATCTCAAACAGTCTCGATGGAGTCCTGAAATGAGGTGTAATTTTTTGAGAAATTGCCTGGCTTTTTGTTGATTGGGTTTTTTTCCAGTAAAAGTTGTTTTCCTAGGGTCCAAGCATTTACGTTGGATTTGAGTACTGTTTGAAAATGCTGGATTGTATTGGCAAAGTGGTTGAATCAGAGTGAATGATGGAATCACAAGCGTCCAAGATGGATATATTAATAGGGCTGGTTTTCCACGTCGGCCATAGATTTGAATTGCCTTTACCTCAGGGTGGTATTCTGAGTTGACAAAGTTAGTAGTTGGATGGATGGGGGATTTTTTAGGCTTTTAACCTTCACTTCTCGTCGTTGTGAGAAAGTAGGGTGAATTGTGCTTTTACCCAATGGTCAAAGGGACCAAATCAACGAATCATGCAGCTCCAACCAAGTAAACTATGGAATTGCCTACCTAACCTATGAGAAAAGAAAAGGAAAAAAAAGAAGAAAAAAACCTCTTTATTATATATGTCAATGGTTGACCAACATTTGGGTAGGAGGGGATCAAGGTATGATCCTACCAAGAATTGCCCAAAAACAAATTCCATAGTACAAAAGCTTCACATCAACATTCCATTTGGTTTTATTCATGGTGATTAGCATCAATTTAATGATTTATGCTTTTCATGTTAAAAACAATTTGAAAAACAGGTCTAACCATTAAAACAAATATTTTCTTAATCTTATACATCCTTCTATAGATCAATTTTAATGGGTTTACCTAAGCTAGACTACGTTGTAAAGCATATTTGATTTTTGGATAACTCATAAAAGCAAAAAAGACTTGTGGTTTTATAAACCTTGACTTTTTAATTTTGAATAGAGTGCTTGTTGGGTTTCCAAAACATATATATGCAACGGAAATAATAAATTTAATTTTTTTTTTGGAGTTTCAAGAATCTCGTTAGATAAATGTAAAGTTGTTTAAGGTTTTTACAAATATTATTTAAAGATCAGATGTTCTTTTTGGTTTGAATAATTGCTTTAAGACTAGGTTGTCGCAAACCACAAGTCGTTTCAATGTCTAGCCCCTACAGTAATCCACACGAACCACCAGTGAGAAATCTTCTAAACCCTTTTAAAAGAGATGAATTGTTATACCTTTGAGTGCTAGTTCTTTTCTTTTGTGTTTTAGATGTTTCTATATTATGCTATTGTATTATCATCTAATGTCCAAAAAATAAGAGGCTTATATATATGCTTATATATATATATAAGCTTCAAAAGCCCTATAAATGGTAAAATATCAATTTACTCATTAGATAATATCACATATTTATTTTAGGTTAATTTTATAAAATTATTCAATCAAGTCCTTGCTTGATTGTTTCTAGATCTAGAACTATAATCTTTTATATTAATTACATTCTAGTCTTCAATTTCTAAAACTTATTTACAATTAAGTTACACTCGATTAATCATTCCATTTTAATTTCTAACTAATGGTTCTTATGTGTGTGGCTCATTAGATTCCCTAATAAGTTGACTCAAATATAAATCAAAACTTTAAATAAAGTAGGATTAAATAAATTAAAAAATTTAATTTATATATAATTAAACAATTATTTGGTTTATATTTGAAGATCAAGGACATTGTGTAATTATCTGTCATGATCTCTCAAATATTAAGAAAGTCATAAGTGGTTAGACCTTTTAGTGACTAGTTTCTTAGTGTAATTACTATCCCTTTATAAAAAAATATTCTGATATAGACATTACAACATGGAACATGTCTGTTTTGTTAAATTATTTTAGTTCTCAATACTATAGTCGTTAATTATTTGAATACGATTTGAGACTCTTTTCAAATCTCATTCCACCTTCATCAAGGATTTCACTATCAATATTATTTAAGAACAGATGAAATATTTTCCCTAATTCACCTAAAGTGATGAATCCTCTCTTAATTACTTAGGTGCCTTCATATAATTTACGCTATAACTAATATATGCCCTTTTGTTTCTTTTGATTAGGACAACGTGTAATCTGGGTCAAAGCATAACACTTTCTATATAAGATAACTTAGTGATTTTAAGTCTAAGGATCACTTACATAACAATTATATGAACCTTTTTATAGACATAAGTGATCTCTCCATATGGATTTTTCTTACGAGTTAATTCATTGTATATGTCATTTAACAAGTACTTGCATATTAGTTCTAGGTATCCCTTATACATTAATTAATAAGAGCAGTTGCTTCCTTTCATAAAGGAAGAAACATAATATTCATCAGTTTCAGCAGCTCTAATTAATGTCCAATCTTAATAGAACATTGACCAAGAACATTTAAGAACAATGCTTTGATTTAATAGAAATCTCATAATTATAATAATTTTATAATTTTCTATGCAAAACATTTTTGTTCCATAGACTTTATCTTCACTCTAGAATTATTAATCAAACATTAGATTCATTAATCAAATATAATTGAATATTAAAGATAAAGAAACATTTATTAATAATAAATATGTTTTATATAAATAAAATTAGTTTTACATGTAACCAACTGATTGACTACATAACATATTCACTAACAATGATGATAATGCTATGCAATTAAAAAAAAACAGCATATTCAAGTCTAAACTAACAAGTTTTGACACATTTTCGAGAACTCTATAAACTTTGGTGGCACATCTTTATTTTGTTTTCAGCACTCCAACGAAAATTATTATTTATATATATATATAAAGGAAATTATTCTATATTAGTTTAAATTCAACTTTCAATTGTTGGGTTAAATCTGGGTATTTATGAACTAATAAATTAGCAATATTGGCTAAACTATAGGCAACCTTATTATTATTTCTTTTAGTAAACATATTCTGAAGGCTATGAGAACAAGTTACATCAAAGATATCTGTGCAGAATAATTATCATCTAGGGAATGCAGCTCCAACATATGTTGAATCATCTAATAATCAGTCTCAATGTTGACATTCGTGAGTCCAACATCATTTGCTAGTTAAGCTACATAACTAGTTGCCTGTAATTCTCATAAGAGAATGAATTGTTGGGTTGAAATTTGTTTATGGGCGCTAAGAATGATTGAATATGCATGGTCTCGAATAATCACTCCATATTCACAAGTGTTCTCTAAAAAAGCTGCATCGGAATTTACTTTAACTCAACCATTTTGATACAAATAATTAGTAGTAACCATAAATTTTACAATAAAAATGGTGAGAATTGAACACTATAGTTGTATTTCTTTATTGGTGTGTATTTGTAGCATTGTGTTTGATTTGAATTCGAAAACAAACAAAACTTGTTTTTATTTCAATTAAAATAAAACACAAGAATTTGAATGAAAATAAGATAGGAGGATTTTTGAAAAAAAAAACAACCAAAAACTAAGAAAAGTTATCCCATATTATGCCCCTCAAGATAAAGCTTGAGAGAAGTTCAATCTTGATCCCGAGATTAAAAAAAAACAAGTGCAATGATAAGGTTTGGTAAGAGCATTTGTAAGTTTATAATTAGAAAAGAGTAATATGAAAAGACCATGTTGTACTTAATCTTTGATCAATTGAAAATCAATGGCAACATGCTTCATTCGTGAATGAAATACAAGATTAGAACTAAGTTGATTGATCCTAACATTATCATAATATATCATTGAACATCATGAAAGATTAACATGAAGATTAATTAAGAGATAAAAGACCTAATTTAGT
>Ga0307515_10008395_pt1 | contig 20140 bp, 29 predicted proteins | sample 17_EM_MG_FD_194513 | JGI IMG/M metagenome (GOLD analysis project Ga0307515, IMG submission 194513) | Populus trichocarpa ectomycorrhiza microbial communities from riparian zone in the Pacific Northwest, United States - 17_EM | ecosystem: Host-associated > Plants > Roots > Unclassified | place... | reverse complement strand
CCAAAGATTTCATTGCCAATGTCTCTCGTTTTTGCAGAAGAAAAATGTTTGCAGGCTCTAATGGATTTTTTATCTTGTACAGATGTCGGCAGAATTAGCGGAGTGGTGGAGGAGGCGGAGAACTCAGATCACGAGGAGTCGAGTGATGGGGGTGTAAAAGTTGATGTTGTTTTTTGGCGGTTTCTTTTGTTAAGAGGGGAAGAGGACTCGCGACTTTGCTTTTGTTTCTTTATGTTACGGAAGAAGCGGGGAGGAAATATGTAAGGGATATGCCATGGCCGCCAGCGGCCGAATGCAATATGATTACAAACAAACAAACCGGCGCCATCCCCCAAAGTGTGGTATGCGTAGAGGGGTTGATTAGGGACGACCAAACTTAGCTTATAGATTGGTTATCGTGTATGTAAGTTGCCTGTTGCTGTAAACATTAGATGTCGTAGAGAAGTGAACAATACATAGGCGGTCAAAAAGTATTGACACAACTGTGCAACATACTACTAAAACGAGGTACGTGAAGAGCAGTTCAAAAGCACCCCAGAGGAAGAGGTAAACTCTATTATATCTCCTCTACCTAAAAGTCCCAAATAGTAGATTGCAGACAATGGAGGAAATCATTATTGTTGCGAGTAATTGAGTTGTTGCAAATAGTTATAAGTCGGGTATTTACCAAGAAAGTGGGTGTCAATACTTTTTGACCGCCTAAATAGATATTTAAGAAGTTTTCATCTTAGTGTCAAGATGCTATCCGATAACTCTTAATTAAATCCAATAGCAATACCATCCCGCAAAGGATGCAGAGCAGATGTTTTCTTGATAGGTGTTTCATCGAGTGTGCAACTGATTTGCTGGTTTCCATCCTCCTAAGAGTGTATAGAACACTAAGTACAAAGTATAGAAGTAGGACTCAAACTTTGGGAGTTTGTAATACCGTATTGGTTCTGTGTGTGTAGCAATGGCATTCAATATTGTCTAAAACCCGCAGTAGATCACATTATAAGCCATCTTGTGTGGTAGGAAAATTTTTCATTCCAGATATCATATTCATCTCTCCAAGAATCCTTATCTCGTTTCCTGGCTGTGAAAATAATTGCAAGCTGCACATAAAATCTAGCATAAGACAACAAAAATCGCAAGGATTTCTGTCTCGCACGGTACCGATTACTTCCTAGATCCCCCAAACCCCGTCTTCTTTTTATTCCACCTCCCAAAGGTCACAATCAATCCCCTACCACCAGTAAGAATCTGACCTTAGTTTCTGTACTCTTCAGCACGCTGTATATTCGCAAACTTTGCCGAATACTCACGCTGGGAATTGGTAATTCTTAGTAATTCCACCTAGATTAACCTCCTCCTACAACTGCTCCTGCTCCTGGCGTATCCTGCTACTTGTTTATCACTAAGGCGATAATTCTCTAGAGAGTACATATGCAGAATACATCCTTGGGCTGGAATACAGCTCCAGGTTGTCACGGATAATGTCATAGTTCCGGATACGACGAGCATACTCTGCATCACTATAGGAGTTAATATTGGCTTCTTGGTTTCTTTCTGCTCGTCTCTGTTGCCGTCGTCCTCTCGCACCCGCTTGTTCTTTGGAGACGATTAGAGTTAATGCTGATGTCTTGGTGGACTGCTTACTGTCTCAACTTCGTTGTGGATATTGAGGCTGTCGATGGACTGCTGGACCGGTGTGGTGAAGGAAGGGCCGGTATTGGGGGCATTCAGAACTAAAAGCTAAGAGTACGGCGGCATGATTTCAGAGAGTTCGAGATACAACCGGCTGGGGATGGTCTAGAGGCGCGGTGGGTTGTAGCTCGTTGTGTTTCTTACGGAAATTCCATATTTGCCCGATGACGGCGTTTGATTGCTATTTGATGGAGCCAGTTGTTGAAATACTGACTGCTAGAAGCTTGATTGTCATCTATCTAAGAGGGCCACAAGGCCAATATATATAAGAGTGAAGTATGGCTGGATGCCATCAGCCCGTATCAGAGTCAACAGTCATCTCCGGCCATACAAGACATCACCGTCTCTGGCCATACAAGACACCGCCGCTCTGGCCATACAAGACATCACCGTCTCCGGCCATACGAGACACCTCCGCCCCGGCCATACAAGACATCTCCGCTCCGGCCACACGAGGCTCATCTCCGGCCGAGACCTGTATATGCAACACTCCCCCCTCTTGCTACGCTCTGTGGAGCAAGAAACAAACAAATAAACAAACAAGCAAACATGATGCGCAACATGTGATTCCCATAGTAGCCTCCTTAAAACCCTGCGAGAGTGAGCAGGGAAAGAGTGCTACCGTAGCCTGAGGATGGCCATCCATTGATAGACGAGGACATCCGGGTGCCCAAATGAACAGTGAAACAACCTTAAATCCAACCGTAAATCGACCTCTATTACCATAGCCCCATCGCCTTTGTGAATTTCTCATGCTTATCCTTCGTCAAGGCCTTGGTTAGTATGTCTGCCACATTCTTGTTCGTGTGCAAGTAGGAGTAGTTGACTATTTGCCATCTATGCTGATCTTGACTGTTGTGATAGCAAACGTCGATATGCTTAGTTCGAGCTTTGATGATTCCCGTGGTGATAAGAGTGAGAGCACCCTGATTGTCGCAGTTGATTGGCAGCGGTGGTGAGTCTTTCTTGGAACTGTGAATATCCTTTTGCAATTGGAGTAACCATTTTGCTTCTCTGGAGGCCTCTGAACAGGTGATGAATTCAGCCTCGAGAGTTGACATGGCTTTGAGACTTTGCTTTCGAGACTGCCACGAGATAGCTCCATTGCTGGCGAGATACACATGGCCTCCTTGAGACTTGCAGTCCGCGCTGTCATTGGCCCAATTGGAATCCGAGTATCCTACGAGAGTATTGTCGACGCCGATGCCATTGGCATTGAAGTGTAGTCGAAAATCGGCTGTAGATTTGAGATACTGAAGGACTCTTTTAGCAGCAGTCATATGGCTGGTGAATGGCCGCGAATTGTAACATGAAAGAGCGGTGACCGTGTACGAGATATCTGGCCCAGTTGCAAGTGCTGAGTACATTAGTGATCCCATGACTGCTTGATAGTCTGTAATATCTTCCAATTTCTTCTCCCCTCAATCCTCGGCCAAGTCCAATTTTACATTGGGATCCATGGGCGTCGAGACATCGTGAGTGTGCTCCATGCCAAATCATCTGAGAATTGTGATGATCTAGGCTTTCTGTCCAAGACTGACCCAGGTACCATCGCGGTGAATTTTGATGCCGAGGAATTGGCGTGCCGGGCTGAGGTTTGTTATCTTGTATTTCTCTGAGAGTTTCACATTGACTTCAATTGCAGCTTTGGCGGTGGCCTCCGGATATGACATGGAGATATCGTCGACATACAGAAGTATCAGAATTGTGCCGTCACTGTGAAGATAGAGGTTAGGATCCGCAAGGGATTGAGTGCACCCAAGAGAGAGTAGAAAGGCGTTGATATCGTTGTGCCATGGTCGTGGAGCTTGTTTAAGGCCGTAGCGAGCTTTCCTGAGTCTGACAACGATCTTCGGTGCATTGAGTCCCTCTGGCCATCCTTCTGGCAGCATCATATAGATGTCGTCATCGTCAATTTCGGGGTTTAGGAAAGCGGTCACTACATCCAAGTGGTCCATATTCCACCCGTATCTCCTGATGAGAGAGGTGAGATGCCAAAACGCAGTTAGCTTCCCAACAGGGGCATAAGTCTCACCGAAATCGATCTGTTCGTATCCTTTTATCACTACTAGCCGTGCTTTGTACCATGTGGACCTGTCAGGATTGTGTTTAGTCTTGTAAACCCACTTAGAGCCAATCGGCTTAACTTGCAGTTGCCGTCCTTCCCAGGAGTTGAGAGCGGAGAAGGTGTTATTGAGCAGGATCGATGTGCTTTCTTCCTCCATGGCTCTTTTCCAATGATCTCGTTGAGGGCTTTCCATGGCTTCTGCGTAGGTGGATGGATCTGTTGCGGATGCCGTTCATGCTTCTGCGGAGACTTTACCTTGACTTCTTGTGACACAACTCCCTATCGGCAGAGCTGGAGCTGGATATGGGGCTGCTTGCGGTAGTTGGCTTGGTTTCTTGATTGCTGCTGCCGAGCGCCGGGCAGTCTGATCCTCTCTGCAGAGGCGCCGGCTGTGGGTGATGTTTTCTGCATATGCTGCCGAATGCTGGGCAGTCTGATCCTCTCGGCGGAGGCACTGGCTCTGGGTGTTTTGTGCTTCCTCGTCCGAAGCTTAATGCATGTGAGATGTGGATCTCTGACCAATATGCAGAGGTTGACTATCTTGTCCTCGGAGAGGCTCGCCTCCGGTATCTAGTTCGTCCACATATTCCTCAGCTTCGGGTAATCCAAATATGTCGATCTCATTGCTTCCATGCTGACACGACATGTGTGTATTTCTTTCTTCGTCGATGACGACTTCTGATTGGGCTTTTACCTTCTGGAATTCGGCATCCCATATCCTCCACAACGTCTTTGAGTCGTGTGTGTTGCCTACCATCGTGCAGGGCTTTGACCTTGGGCCGAACATGCCCTGGCAGCGCTGAACTTCGGGAATGAGTCAACTGGCGTAGCATTCGAATTGACGTAGATTGTGGAGAGAGGCTTGATACGATATTTTGTTGCCGTCAGCATTGTGCGTCGGTTTGCCAAATCCATGCAGCATCTCGTATGGCATTTCATATGGTGCTTGATAGCCATCGCGGTCATTTCGTTTGAGGCCTTCATTCGGTGATCTTTGATGGAGATAGACTGCGGTATTAACTGCTTCTCCCCAGAACTGAATCGGAGCCTGGGAGTCAATCATCATTGCCAGGGCTGTTTCAGTGATTGTATGGATCATTCGTTCTGCAACACTGTTCTTATGGTGGGCATATGGAGGGCATGGTTTGTATGTAGTACCGCGGGCCACGAGGACATATTGGAAGGTCTTATTGTCGTATTCTCCCCATCCATTGTCGCACCGGAATTGCTTGATGTCATATCCCATTGAGTCTACTCGGGCCTGAAATGACTGGTAGGTGGAGGTGCAGGTCACGGCTTTGTTATTTGGGAGCAGCCATACGGATGTGTACCTGGTGTAGTCGTCGATGAATAGTATATAGTATCGATTGTCTCCCTAGGTCGGTTTAGAAAAAAGACCGCACACATCCGAATGTACAAGTTCAAAAGGCTTTGTTGTGCACTTGACTGGCACTCTAATTAACCTTTGCTTGTGTTTGGCTTGGATGCAGACTGTGCACATTGAATCATCGTGTTAATATCCGCCATTCAGAGTTTTCATGGCGGTGGGATTCATATGGGCTAGTCCTCAGTGCCATCATCTTGACTCTGAGATTGTGAGAGACTTTCGAGTGGGCTTAGTTTTTGCTGCGGTAGATGCTCTTGGAGGCGAGGTTTCTCTGTTTTCTTTCTGCCATTCTCGGTAGTCGATGATTGGAGTGCGGTTGCGGGAACTATAATATATATGCCATTGACTAGTTTTCCGGCCAGGGTGCAGGAAGATGGCGAATTTATGGAGCATTTTCCGTTCTGAAATATAGTTGTATGACCACCCAAATCCAATTGGTTGATCGATAGAAGGGAAAGTTGAAAAGTAGGAGTATGGAGGGCTTCGACTTGAAAGCCCTGTATAATGTTGACGAAACCATAATGCGTGGCGGTGACCGAGTTGTTGTCTCCGACTTCGATTACTATAGGAAGTGAGAGCTTTTTGAACGTTGAGAAGCTGCTGTGGTCATTGCACATCTGGTGTGACACTCTGGAATCAATGACCCATTTTGGAGCGGTGGCGGCGAGAGCACAAGCTGGTAGTCAGATGGGATCTCAGTCTCCGGTCGTAGCGAGAGCTACTGTAACAGTGGCTGTCTTCACTTTCCACCACTCCTTTATACGTTTGTAGGAGACGCAATCGACTTTGACGTGGCCTGGAAGCCCGCACTGGAAACAAATGTGCTCATCATTGTTTCCTCCCTCCTGAGTGCATTTTCGCTTTCTGCATGCATCTGTAGTATGGCTGTCAATTTTGCAATAGGTGCACTTACTCTCATGGCTATCTCTGCTTCCACCACTTCCACCGTGTGCACTACGTCCACCACGTCCACCGCGCCCACGGCCTGGACCACGGTAGCCGCCACGTTGAGTGAAAAGGGCGGCCCTCATGGATGCATCTCCAAGTTCTTTGGTGAGGCTGGCTGTAGTTTCTTCTTCTAGGAGGTCATGCATGGCTTCTTCGGGTGCAGGTAAGGGCCTTCTATGCTTTAGGACTATTAATATCATCGCATACTGTGACGGCAGTGATGTCAATATTTGCGTGCGGAAATCTCGATCGGTGATTGCATCGTTACTATGGTCCAGTTGTATGCGGTTGTTACTGAGCTTGGTGAAGTATGCTTTAAGTGATTTGTCCTCTGTAGGTCGGCAAGCACGGAACTGGCGAAGAATGTCCTGTCTGCCAATATAAGATCCGGTGGTGTTCAGGCTGGTCTCTGGTTTGTTCCACATCTCATGAGGATTTCTTATACCTTTAACGATGCGCCGTACTTCAGGGGAACAGGAAAGTCTAATTATAGATGCAGCCTCGGCTTCCTTAGCCTTCCAATCATCATAGTTGTCATCGTGGTCGAAATCAAGTGGCCGCGGTTCAGGATCCTCTCCGGTGACGATTGCATATGCTCTCATGGCTGACATGATGAGTAACATGTCGTCTTTCCATTCGTCGTAGTTGTCGTGAGTGAGCTTATGGATGTTGCCCCACGTGGTCTTGTTGAAGACGGCGGGTTCGGAGGAAGGCATCGTGAGATTGTGGTGTTGTATTTTAATGCTGTTTATGCGGTTGTTGGTATGGTGACAAGGTTTAGGGTTCTTGAGGCTCTTTTTTGTAGATCGTGAAAGAGATTGTGAGAATTTTAGATAGTAGCGATAACCGGGCTCATAACCTGTTGAAATACTGACTGCTAGAAGCTTGATTGTCATCTATCTAAGAGGGCCACAAGGCCAATATATATAAGAGTGAAGTACGGCTGAATGCCATCAGCCCGTATCAGAGTCAACAGTCATCTCCGGCCATACAAGACATCACCGTCAGCGGCCATACGAGACACCTCCGCTCCGGCCATACAAGACATCACCGTCTCCGGCCATACGAGACACCTCCGCTCCGGCCATACAAGACATCTCCGCTCCGGCCATACGAGGCTCACCTCCGGCTGAGACCTGTATATGCAACACCAGTAGTTTGGCCACGGCGGGTGATAATTTGTGACATCGGGCTTCGAGTGGACCACCATGGCTGGACAAAAAGGAATGAAGAGTTCCATGGATCCAGTCTTAAGACGAGATGGCAACAAACGGTACCTTGAATTATGAATCTAAATTAAATAATCGTAACATTATATAGCAGATGTCCGGAGTTGGATCTTATTGCTGGCTAAACGTGGATGTGGTAAGGGATAATAGCAGAGCTGAAGGTGAGTGCAGGAAGCAGATTTTATGGACGCTACTAGCTCATCCGGGTTCATCATCATCAGGCGTTGTGAGAGGGTCAAACATAAAAATGGAGACACAATTGCGGGATCCGGGAATGGGGATGTATATTAGTCCTCTATATGCGCCTACTGCCAGACGTGGAGTACTTTCCTCAACGGAAGTTTCTTATAGAGCGGATTGTTCATAACGATGGCTTCATCAGATCCTACACAAACCTCCCGTTGAGTGCACGCTTCATCGCCAGAGCCGAGGTGATGGCGTACAGTGCACGAATAATCGTGTTTCTACAGCACCACCTGGTACTTTCTGTTACGATATGGAAGGGGAGAACCGTGTGTATAGACTAAAGTACAGAGAGAAGGAGAGAGACGCGACATATATACAAGGTGGTTGGGCGCCTTATGCCCTACCGGCCGAGTGCCTTGCCATCAGCTCGGTCAGGTCCACATGCAACACTTTCAATCTGAAACAGAACACAATTCCGCCTAGGCCCAGTCGGAATGAAAGCGACTTCGAGAAAATACACGAGGAGAGGCAAGGGAGCAGACAGATTCCACTTTTGATGATAATAGCAACAAGAGTGCTTAGGGAAACAACGAAGTGATTTGACCGAACTGGATACCGAGGAAGGAGAGGGTCACAAGGAGGAAGAGATCACTGGTGAGGTAGAGGAGGAAGGCGACGATGAAGAAGATATGGTTTCAAGTCAGGATATGGAGCACAGTGTAATTTTAGTTGCATCACGACGTTGAGGCATACAGCTGATCGTAGGGATCATGGTGATGGTGATAGTGTACAGAGTAATTCTTATTGTTGATTGAGTGTAATTAGCACTTTGTATGTATGCTCCGCGAATGAACCAGTCCACTCACAGAGGGTGGGACTCCGTGAATGGACCGGTCACTCCGCGGAGGGACAGCCTCCGTGAATGGACTAGAACAAGTTATATCAAAACAACTCCGTATACAAGTAAGCCATTTACCTCAATACGCAAATGCAAGGTGTAAAACTAACCGCAGTCACTCATATGTAGCTCTGACATTTTTTACTACGAGAGTTCATCGATTAAATTTCGATGATTAGCAGAAACAATGGATGCAAAGTAAGCTAATAAAGCAGGTATTTGTCTCGTGCCCAGCCACCAGGGCCTCATTTGCAAGCTCATTTCTCGTTAACTCGCTCGCAAGCTCGCTCGGCAACGAGAGGCTGGGGAGACACGACCTGAATAAACACCGTAATAACAATTTGAGGAAGGGCCTGCACTTGTTGACCACCGCAAAATCTAAGAACAAGACCAGGAACAGCCCAAATATTATATATGTTTTATGATTATGCTTCTTGTGCATGGATCGAACCCATTTCCCTACCTCTGGCCTCCAAAAACAACACCGCGGCACTCTCTGTACTCCGCAGCCACATAGCAGCATCTAGCACCATATTCTCAAGATAATTGGTGGCATTAACATCAACTCCGTTATCCAACAGCATCTACATAGTCTAAATCAACAATCGATTCCGCCTCTGCAATCACCGGAGATTTCCAACCTGACAGGATACAATGATGCAGTGCGGTACCCCCATCACTATCTGTCACCGCGCTATGTTCAATCAACAGCCTGACAGATTCCTTCCACCTCTTCGATGCCACATAAGAGCCGTTGCACTATACATGTCACTTGCCTCCGTTTTAGCTCCGTTTTCTAATAGTAACTGCACAGCACGAGAATGCTGCGTCGCTACCACAAGCGCCTTGCCATCGAGAAAGTCCCCATTTATGCGCGCACCGCGCTTCAACAGCAGTTTCACCTCGAAAACCCCCTGCGTCGCAGCAACAAGAAGCGCTGTTTCGGCTTTGGTGCAGTAGTAATTTATGTCCGCATCACTATCGAGGAGGAATCCAACAGTCTCTATATTTCTATGCCTAACTACTTTTGTGAGAGGGTCAGAAGGGGAGCAACAGTGACGTCGCGTCGCAAACGTGCGCCACGTCGTAGACAGAACCTCGCGAGCCGGTTCCAATGCTCTTTTACGGCGATCAAGAAGAGACTACAGCACGCGAGGCACGGGCAGTGGCTTTCGCTACCCCCAGTGATACCGCGCCCCAGGTGTCGGAGTAGCTATCGAGTGCGTGTTGTCGATAGATAATGCTGGCATTGCTGCCGTCTAGACTGTTGAATCTCTAAGCAAAGAGTGACCAGAGGTGAGAGGGCCTGGTTCGTGTTTGACAGGGGTCGCGAAGCTCGCTCGCGATCTGAAGGAGGAGCTTGAAGGGGAGGTTAAGTGCTGACATACCTCGTAGTTCGTGCGGGATAAGTTAGTGAGGAAGTTCAGTTGAGGAGTCCACGTTTTTCGATTGTGCGAGATTGCTTCAGTTTACTGATTGTCGATGGGTGACATCTCCTTTGAGGGTTGGGTTCAATTAATACCTCAATGCTTTCGGGGCAGTGAAGACACTCACCGGCGTCGGCCCTTGTTGGCTTGGCGACAATGTTGGGTTCCGTCGATGCCCACTCGGCAAACCGAGCCGGCAGCTTGCCCGTCTTCGCTGAACATTCCTCACCTTTTCCAAACTTTCACCCCCGCGCAATTCCGCAATAGTGCAACATCGTCCCATCTTCTCTTCAAGCCAACCATTTGACCGCAAGATACGTTCGTTTGTCATTTCATTAGATTTTAATACCTGCTAGTGTCTTGTTTTATTGTTATTATCTGACGATTTGAGCTCCTCTCGTTAGGCAATCCTTGTATCCTAAATTCCATCAGCATGTCTACTTCTACCGCATCTCCCGTAAACCCAGGTGAATCCCATGGTCGTGTCCTCCTAGTTTCTAAAGGTCTAACCTAACAACGGGAACCAACAGCTGCCCCGGAGTCGTACAATGAAACAATTCATCTGCCCCAGCGGTACATCCCGCCTCACCTCCGGAGAAAAGGACAACTAGCAACCCCTTTCGCCCTCAATACTGCGCCACTTACTCCCGCTACATCGAACGCCGGCTCGTCCCCGTCTGAGGTCTCAAATTCTTGTTCTCGCACTCCTGTTACCCCAACAATTGCTGCTTGTCCAAGCCAAGTTCTCGACACAAAGGTTTATGTCGGTAACATCCCCATTGACGCGATTGGACAAAATCTAGGACTGGCTTTATTTGCGACTCTTAAAGTGTGAGTTCAGCATAATACCTCTTTAGCTCCCTTGCAAGATAAGATAGTATGCTAAAATTGTACAGTATTGTCTCTAAACCCATCCTCGACGATTCCAAGACCTTCCATATTTACGCTGATTTCACTACCGCTTTGGATGCACGGTTTGCGATTGCGCGTCTCCAGAAATTCTCAGAACCTGTTATTTGCAGAAATGCCCTGAACTCGGACGACTATGAAAGAGCAGATAACATCATTACGTCCGAGAAGCTCGGAATGTCGGCTACGGCCGAGGAATTTTTGAGGAGTCAGGGATGGCTTTTGAATGCTTTGAAAGCTGAAGCAGCAAAGCATGGCGTCGACGTCCAGATTGTTGTTTCTAGTGGATCAAATGCGCAAGCTTTCCTTTCGGACGGACTTGGAAATGCACCTCTTCCGCAGCATGCAGAAGGTGGCCAAATTGCCATTGAATTTGCGGAATATGACAAAGAGGTTATTAATGGAATTGTCCCTACCACCGAGGAACGTATCCCTGACCCTGCCGCGTCCCAACTTTCCACTCCTGCGAATAAGCAGCATCATTTCCAACCTTCATTATACTCTGAATCATCTCTATCTAGCTTCACCGGAGAGTTGACAGTAACCTTACGCCCCTCCCATATAGAAGAGGATGCTCAATGGACTTCCTTGTCTGCTTGTTCAGTTAAGGCCCATAACACCGACGAAATGACATTGGAAAGAGCATCAACATCCGCAGCGAGTCTTGAAGACGACTTGACAAACGATTTGGTTCACACACAGGCAGTCTTGCCTCTTGATGCCTCGCTAGAAACTAATGCTGGTGAACAGAACGAGGTCGGGCTTGCATCGGTTGACACTACGGACTTGGTCTGTTCAAAGACTGATGATGCCGAAATCCAAGAAGGATCGCCGCCTTCGGAGATTTCTACATCTCCATCTTTGGCCGAACTAACAGCCGCCTTATTTACGCCACTTCTCAATGACACAGCACGTGAGGAGGAAGAACAAGTAGTCTCTGATATCTCTTCGCCCGCCCACGTTAGCATCATTGAAAATCACCAGCCTTTGTCATCTCAGGCTGCGGAGGTCGAACTTAGTCTCTGCGAAACCGGCGTTCGTCGGAACAATACTCCTTTATTGCCCTCTACTATTTCCGGGTCTCCTATCGCACAGCGTCAACTTTCGTCAGCAGATTTGACCGAAGCCTTGATCAAGGCCACTGTAGCGGATAGAGAAATGCGTGCATCTTCCCCTATCTCAACTAGAATAGTCACCGATGATGGCCATGCACTACTTTCTAGGCCGATTGATCCTCAGCTGTCTTCTGTTTTAGGAGATGCTATGTATGGCACTTCGGTCACCGCTAATCCTAATCCTATTATAACTTCTGAGGCGCCAACTGTCGGCGGCTCACCTACTTCTGATTTGACCGACGCTTTGCTTGCATCTATTTCCGATGAGCCAGACAACGTGTGGGAGGATATCAATCCTGAGTCACCTGGAATTATTACAGGCGATGAGATTGAACACCAGCATATTGATACAGTGGCATTGCCAACTAATCCTGAAGAGGGTAAATACGTTGATGTCTCTGCCACAGTTGAGAAACCGCCGGTATGCCTGGACATCGAGGATAATTTTTCCCATGACCTTCCAACTGGGTTGTTCATCTGTGGCTGCAGCTCTCAAGCCCAAGTTATGGAGACTGTCATCCCCGCAAAGTACCACCAAAACGTCGCCAGTATCGAGGAGAAGCTAGGTACCCAGTACTTCGTTGTTTGCTTTGATGGTCCTCAGATTGCCAAAGAGATATTTGACAAACTTCCTCAAGTCCTTATCGAGACCGATCTCGACAAACGTTCCAAGGGCGCTCCATTCGTCAAATTGCTCCAAGAGGATTTGCCATCCTTTGTGGGAATGCCTACGGCAGCCCAGCCTGTTAAGGAGAACTTTACCGCAGATGAAGAGACTACAACCATTATTGTAACTAAGGAGGGCGACGTTAAGACTGGTGTAGCTGTGGAGATAAATTCTGGCATGCCAGTTGGCACTCCGCATAAAGAAATGATCACTTCCAAGTCTGAAAGTTGGCTCACCACATTTCTCTTCCGTTGGTGACCAAGCTAACATTGTACATGCAGACAATGGAATCAATGCTCCAACTCTCAATGGTGTTGTTTCCATCTTTAAGCTTAATCCTGGTCCACCAATCCTGGGCTACGATGACACGAGTACTTTCCGAGTCGCCCCCACCGAAACCGAGATCCTTAACCTACTGGATGAGCTCTCCAACTTGAGCACTGAAGATGATGATATGCGTTGAGTCTTCATGGCGGGGGAATATGCCTGTACCATATATCAACCGCATGCTAGAATAAACTAGTCTAATACATGTGAGATCATTAGTCAGAAGTGATAGTGTGAATTTAAAATCGCCCGTAACTGCCCCTGAGAGTGATTTGATCGAAAACCACTATCTTCAAATCCCAAAAGACTACCTTTACCTTGTATGCCTCATTCTCCCTCCCCACCCCACCCCACCCCCAGGTGGTATTTGTTTGTTCTGATACCTTTGAGAAGACCGAGAAGGTCTCTCCGAAGGGGGAAAGAGGCCGGAGTGCCTCTGCAATTATTTTCCTTGCTGACAGAATCTGGGCTTTCGCACTAGATCATTGACTGGCATCGTGACATTGCTTGGCTATTACGTGGGTTGCCACTTTCGGTATAGTTATCTTGACATCGTGTAATTAAGCTTTCTCCTTTTCTCTTCTCTCTTTAGAATTCAGACGATTGACGAGTTCTCCACGCCCACTGCAACACCCGCGTGTCAACATTCCTAACCGTAGATGCAGCAAGGGTTGCGACGACTGCATTTCTACGAGGGGGTTTGTTTGTTTGTAATCATATTGCATTCGGCCGCTAGCGGCCATGGCATATCCCGTACATATTTCCTCCCCGCTTCTTCCGTAACATAAAGAAACAAAAGCAAAGTCGCGAGTCCTCTTCCCCTACAACAAAAGAAACCGCCATTCTACGAGGGGGTATGGAAGGATTAAGTGGGTGAGTTATTGTAGGGGAGGTGGTTGTATTTTATGTGTTTAAGTATTTGATTTCGGTTTCGTATCTGGGCTTCTTTTTTTTTGGGGGGGGGGAGGGTTTATAGCGTTCCGGGGATTTTGGTTAGTTATTACGGACAGGAAGTAGGAGCATCACTCGCGTGATTTCAGAACGTTCATGGCTAACTACTGTAGCCCCTTCGATGCACAGGTAGTGCTCTGGTACGATATATTCGGAGGTTACAAACGAAGACAAGGCTCAGCACGGTACGCACGGTGCGGAAAAATACTTGATACAAAGCCAGTGGTGTGGTTGTCAACCATAAGTGTTTGACACCAGGGAAATTGAAGGACAAAACGGAACTTATGGGCGTATGTATCGGGAAGCATGCTCTCGTATACCAGACTTTCCAAGTCTACTCTTCGCCTCGCTCGGCAAAAAAGTCTGAGCACGAAAGCATGGGAAGCACGGGAGCAAGTATAAATGCAAGTGTCGGTATAAAAAAGGAGGCGGTAAAGCAGCTGATTGATGTTCTATGATTTGGTACCGAAGGTGACTGTGGAAGTCAGCTTTAATTCTCTACTTCCTTTCTAGTGTGTAGCTTATAGGTTTAGTTTATGGGTTCAGCTTGTAGGTACTCAAGCAGGCTCCCGTGGTAAAACTCCGGGTCGCGGATTGTTGTGGGAAGGTTTGTGGTTTATTTGCTTTGGAAAGATTCAGCTTCTTTCCCTTTTTTTTGGTCGTCGTGTCTCTCCCTTTCATTTATAAACCCCAACTTCTCTCATCTTCCGACTCGTTTCTTTCTCTTTTTCACCCCAAAGAAGACCAGAATTACCGAACTACCCCGAGCGATCACTCTGCTCAATTGACCATACTCTCCAGGCGCAGAGATCACATCCATTTCGCTCCCACATTCCTACATCAATTTACCTCAACCGAATCTCCTGACTTGCTCATAACCCTCAGTGAATATGTCGAGTACAATCGTCATAGATCTTATCACACCATCACCATCCGCCAGAAAGAAGTTGCCTCTCTCTAAAGGGCGCCCAACAGCTTTCGAGCTATCCAGGGTATACCACCATAACCGCAAACCAACCAAACCCATACCAGCGCCACCGCCACCACAACCACAACCACCGCAGGATGATTGGATTTCAGACGACGAAGTAAGTAACCACGGTACGCCTTGTTCCCTCCTCGAAACAATCGCCAATTTGCAGCCAACCAATGCTTGCAGAGACAGAAACGCGCTTCGTCCCACCAATCACTCCTGCTAAGCTCCAAACGCCTGCTCGGAAAGTATCACGATTGCAAAAGGCTAAAGACCTTGAAATCCAAGCACTGAAAGAGCAAATAAAGCTGAAGGACGTGGAAATTGCCCGTTGTAGGCTCTGGCTTCCCGTTGATTGTCGATTCCTGCGATGATGCTGACACAACACGTAGTAAAGGCAATCAGTGGAGAGACTTCGAAGATTCCACGGCGAGCTTACCAGCAGCTTTTGAAGGACAAAAGAGAGGAAAAGCTGCGGCAGATGGCGCTAGAGAAGCTAGAGAATTTTTGGGTTACGCTGTAACTATTTGGATGATATTGTAATAGCCTCGTCAGACACACTTTTCATGTCTTAGGCCTCCCCATTAACCTCATAGCCGAGTTATCTGCAGCTATGCTTCTTGTTGACAGTAGGGCTTTTCTCACACTACCGTTTTAACACCTTCAGATTTATCGAGGCACGTCTCTTTCAACATAATTCCTCCACCATTGAACACCAGAGATGGAGGAACTTCCCCTTAGTTTTCTCCTCCGTCTCCTCCTCAATCAATAGCAGCAACTGTGGCCTCAATCCGGATGTACACCTACATATCTGGGCTTCTGATAGTAGAAATTTCTCCAAATACCTCCAGCCACCGGCCGTCGGATGCATAGCTTTGATTTTTAGCACAACAGATTATTCCGGGACCGAAGGCTAGTTTTTACTTGTGTTGAAAATATGAAGGGGATAATCGTGTGCGTGTATAGACTTAAGGTATAGAGAGAAGCGAAGGAGAAATAGTCGAGATATACAGGAGACTTGTGTGCAATACCATCAGCACTAGCTACAGTGAGTTTGTATCAAGTCTGTAGCACGTCTCAGGTCTTACATATGTTGCGAATGTAAAGCGGAAGAAGTCTATTGAACTATCTAAGGGAGAATCTCTGTTTCTATATACAAGAAAGCCTGGAGCTCTGTGGAAGTCTATGGAAGTCCATGATTGGAAATACCTAGTGGCGGAGCCGGTGACGAGTGAAAACCCGTGTATGAGTCTACGAGTATGAGTCCGCAGCTTGTGAGTCAATTCGCTGACCTCCAGTGTATCGGTGACTTCCTTCCAGGCCATATAGTAACATATGCATCAGCATGTGTGAGTGATAGCTAATGACCCTAGTTAAGATTAGCAGATGAAGAGAGGGAACTAAGGGAGCTTAAAAATGGAACAAAAGAGAGCACGGATGCAGAGTAGGTGAATGTAGAGTTAAGTGGTGGTGATGGTGATGGCGGGGCCGAGACTATTTACTTACTAGAAGCTTTCAAGTCACCGCCGAAGGGCAGGGTCTAAATGACAATATGACTGTACCTCTAGATTAGCGGACCGAGCCCAAATAATATTCTCCAAGCTATGTACCAAAATGGTGATGTGCGAACCTCATCTGTCGGTACTGCGTACCCTAACCCCGGTTTGTGACTTGCATTAGGTGCTTCCCACGCCTCGGAACTGGCAACATTATTCTCCTTTGGCTCAATCCCAGATGTGGACAACTCAACCCGCCACGGCTGCATCGTACACAACTCCAAGAATGGCCGCTCTCTGTAGCCATGGGCTAGGTCCTACCGGGGGTGAACAGATTCCAACAATCGGGTTGGCCAGGTTTGTTGGATCTTCGGACTCAATTGACATATCCACTACTAATTTCTCATTGACAGTGTATCTACACAGAAAACCAGTTTTTCATAGCTTTGTCAATGTGCGTCTGGGTGTACGGGGATTCATGTGGAGAGCTCGTCGTTGCGTTCCTCTGTATCTGGCATATACATGCAATCAAATTGTTCATTAGGGAAAAACCTTTTCCTAGTGATCTCTCTCCGACGTATCCTTGCTCTCCGGCGGTTGAGCGGGGCTTGTATTGGTGGCCAGATTTTCTTTCCTATGCTTTGTACGTGGTTTCTAAAGGTATCTGGGTGCAAGTACATTGCAGTACATCTAGGACATTTCTATTCGCTGTCTGTTTTGTGGATGATTAATCATCGTTGATTGTTGAAGACAGTCCTTACCATGCGGTCGGTCGGTGCAAAGCTCTTGAGGATGTTGGCACTAACTGCTTATAGTAAATTAATTGCGTCAAAGTTGCAAAGCAGGGTCCATACTTATCAGGTGCTGGGGGCGCTTTCACTACTCTACAATACCCTCTGAAGAGGGTAAAGAAGCCGGGGTGCCTCTGCAATTATTTCCCAAACCTGGATGCAGCAAGGGATGTGACGACTACATCCCTACGAGGGGGTGGGAGGATTAATTAAGTGGGTCCAAGGACTGTTATTGTGGGAGGCGTTGCTTTTGCATTTTGTGTGTTGTTCAAGTGTTTGGTTTTGGTTCCGTCTCTGGGTTTTTTCCGCCTTGATACAAACTATTGAATATGGAGGAGGAGGGAAGCGGAAGGGCGTGAAAATCAGCATTCCTAGAAGCAAGTTTGTGAGTTAATTAATGATCTGAAAATGCAGAAATAAGACAAGTTGCAGAGATGATGGAGGGGTTTGGTGATAGAGCACGAAGATACTATGAAATCGAAATTGAACTAGTGTAGATAGCCGGAAGCACGTGTTTGTGGGTAAGATAGAGTCACCTCATGCATACGGCCCAGGCGCCTTACTAGGGGTGTGGGCGCGTCCAGCGCCCACACCTAACAAGCCACCAGCCACTAACAAGCCACTAGCGGGCAACCTCATAGCCACGCTCCCACCCTCAGCTCCCCGCTCCCACATCTATCCAACTTTGAGCTCAATTAACTCCATGAGTTTTACTTTGACCAGGATATTGTTTATATATGAAATGTAGTTAACAAGATGCTCTTTCATTTGCTTGTCTCCTCTTTTAGTTTCCTCTAATATTCAAGGAGTGGTTGTAGATCAAGTACAGTGGCTTAGACCCTACTTAGCAATGTTGATGCTGCTAAGCACTGCTTAGCACTGCTGGTGTTTTGCATCAGGTAAATTATTTCTACCTGACACTTAGATACATGTCATACACCATCAGGTAAATCTTTTTTACCTGACTGTAAGGTACATCTGTGATGAGTGACAGCTTATGACTCAAATATAGAGACTGACCAGTTTACAACCAGTATCAGGCCAATGATAATTCCAAACCCATCTGTATATAGTATAGCTACTCTGTACCAAAGAGCTTTGAATTTAACCAAGGATTGGTGGACTTATGGGTTGACTGCTAAGGGAGAATAAGGAAAAGGAGAGCTATCTACCCCATATGATTTCTCCACCACTTATAGTTGGAATTCATTTCCCTTGCTGCCTGAGTCTCTTCAGTATGCTACAAGGCTACTTGAGTGCAGCTTAGCAGTTTCTAGTGACAATGAAATGTCACTTGGGCAAAAATTACCTGAGTTATAGTACTATAGAGGGTCTCCCACTTCAGCAACTCAGAACTAGTACCTATCTCAACAACCACCAGCCCAAATCTGCCAAGACTGACATCAGTTGACAGCTAGCATACAGTATATGCTCTAATAGTATTACCAGTGAATTCCATTGACAATTGGTGATAAAACAGGGGGGGTTAGGAGGTGGGCAAAAATCCGCCAGCTTCATAGACTCTCACTCACATTTTCATCTTACTCAAAATTGGACCATTTGACTTTATTTTTGGATTGACATGTAGGCCTTGGAGTTGTCTATTATACTGCTCTCTCTGATATTCTCTCCATTGTGTGGTTGTTGAGCAATTTGCAATTTTGAAAAAAATTACGGGATTTACAAGGTGCCCCGCTAGCAGCTTGTTGGGTGTGGGCGCTGGGCGTGCCCACGCCCCTAGTAAGGCGCCTGGGCTGTATGCATGAGGTGGGAGGCGGTCTTGGAGATGTCTGAGGGGTGTTTTTGGAGGCGAAGATGGCGCCATGTCGAGGGAGTTGTGGTCGTCGGGTAGGAAGATCGTTGAGGGGCGCGCTCCAATTGCGGGGTAATGCTTTAGTTGGCGGCACGTGACCATTGTATGGGATCGCGATTGGTACATCGTTCCCACCACGTTCTCCGAGAGCCATTTCTGTTGACTCAGGATTTAGCTTGGGTGGCTCTCACCTCTGGGTATGGTATCTTTCTTATATATATATATTCCTATCTTATTCTATCTTGGTATAGATACATACCTTCGGTCACTGAGTGTTTCGTGGCCCAGGACTATATCATCCGAGATCTAGCTGCCTAGCCATCTATAATGTCAAAGTCAATGAAACTTAGTGGAAATTTATATCATCTGGAACCTGCTGAGTACTGACGTGTGGAGGACTTTCGCATCGACACTCGAACTTACTGGAAAGCCCGATACTGCGGTTAATATCATCATCACCAGCTATTTACTCTACTATCCCTCGAATCTTACAACCAGGACTGAGTTATTGCGACAGTGGTCACCGCATTTAGTCTGTATATTTGTAATCTAAGCAATGGTGGAGAAAACCGCCAGTGGGAAGCGAATGGGTAAGATATTGGGAGGAGTTCAGCCTCTCGATTGCTAAAGATTCTCTATGGCGAATTGTAATGGAAGGTACGCTCACTCCTGGAGTTGATGTTTACGTAAGGTTTTGCGTTAATCATACTTGGGCGGTAGAGAGTCGTGTAAGTCTTGCGACGTATAATTAGCGAAATTGGTCTGGGCGGAACCGTGTGGTTTGTGTGCAGTGCGGATAACTATATGAAGCAGGTGCGCTCCTCCTCCTCCTCCGCCCTAGCCTCCACCTCGGTTCAACACGGGATCTCATCACAATGTCGCCTGTCAATGTCTGCAGGTCGGCAGGGTTCCCAACCGTCCGTCCGGACTACAGTCTTTCGGGGCCCGACATCGTCGTCCCGTCTAGGGCATGAGTACTGAAGGACTAGTCTGTCCCGGGCAGAAATATCCAGGACCAGGGCCCGGTACAGATGACTGTAGTCTTAACCAGGGTCAGATATACTACATCCTGCTCGGGAATGAGAGTTCCAGGACACCGTATCTCGGAACAAATTTTCAGCCGAGGTGAACTTGTACCGAACCGGGGATTCTAAGCTTCATTAAATCGGATATCAATTTCTGAGTGGGGGCCAATCAATGGACTGTAGGGTCCCGCAGTCCTGTAGTCTTGTTATGGAGCGCCCTGGTCCGTCCAGTCCTGAAATCTTG
>Ga0307515_10008394_pt1 | contig 20141 bp, 3 predicted proteins | sample 17_EM_MG_FD_194513 | JGI IMG/M metagenome (GOLD analysis project Ga0307515, IMG submission 194513) | Populus trichocarpa ectomycorrhiza microbial communities from riparian zone in the Pacific Northwest, United States - 17_EM | ecosystem: Host-associated > Plants > Roots > Unclassified | place... | reverse complement strand
TTTATTTTAGCTAGTAGGTTTAACTTAAATATAACTAGTGAAATCTTCTATATAATTTTAAAAGGTCCTAGTCTAACGTGGTCTAACTTCTTACTTAGTTATTAACTCTTAAAATTTTTATATAGTAGCCATACTTTATCTCCCTCCTTAAGATCTAGTCCCTTAGATCTCCTAGCATTATAGTACGTTTTTATTTTCTCTTATACTTTCTTTACTAATTCTATAAGGTCTATATAAAGATTTATTAATATCTTTATCCTTTCTTTAGCTATGCTACTCGTTTTCTTTACTTGCTATAGTAATAATAATATTCTTAGCTTATATCCATAATTTGCCTTAAATAGTAATATGCCTATTCCTTCTTAAGGTGTTGTATTATATGTAAACTATATAACTAGTAATAGCGATACCCAATTATTCTATGCGTAATTAATATAGTGCCTTAGATACTGCTTTAGCGTCTAATTTAATCTTTCCGTTTAACCGTCTGTCTGCAGATAATATACGGTAGAAGTTACTACTTAAACTCCTTGCTCCGCTAAAAATACCTCCTAAAATACTGCTATAAATCTTAAATCTCTATCTAATATAATCTTACTTAGTACTCTATATTTTGCGAACACTTCTTTAATATAGATTCTAGCGATATTTTCCGCTAAGATTTCTTCTATATATGCTATAAAGTATCCTCACTTTATAAGCTTATCTACTATTACTAAAATCGCGTTATAATCTTATCTAGTAATAGGATCTCTTAATTATAGCAACTTAATAATAAAGTCCTATAATATAACCTTCTATAGTCTCTCTAGTATCTTAATAGATTATAGCCCTCTATACGGCTTATACCTTATTAGTTTATTCCTTTAGCAATCTAAATACTCTCTAGTAACTCTTCTAGCTATCCTTTAGATTCCGTTAATAATATACTCCTCTTAGAGTCTTAACACTAAGCCTATAGCTCTATTATGTCCTTAAGTTAGTCCCTTATAAAAGTCTTCTATAAACTACTCTACTATACTTCTTAGGATATACTTTACTTCTTAGTTTTTGTATATATCCATCTATAGATCTTCTAACTATACTTTTAGAATTCTTTATGCCTAAAAGCTTTCCGGTATCTTGTAAACCTTATCTAGTTCTTTATTTTCCTAAGTTGCTGCGATTTTCGGATAATTATATCTGATTAATCCGTCTATGTTTTTCCGCAGTAAAGCCCCTAATAGCTTTTTATCGTTCTGTAGTTTAGCTTTATAACTTAGAGCGTCTACCCTTAGTATACTAAATCTTAAAATAGTATTTTATAAGTATCTCTGCCCATCTAACCTATCTTTAGTTAAGTTCCTTTATTATTAGGAATCCTATTAGGTTCTTATAATCCTTCTTAACTATAAATAGTTTCTCTATACCTTACAAAAATGCTCTCTATTCCTTTAATACTATAACTATACCTAGTAACTCCTTATTATAGATGTTATAGTTTAACTCTAGTAGTATTATCTTTCGACTATAGTATACTACTAGGTGCTATCTATCTTAATACCTTTATATAAAGTATGCCCCTAGTATATAGTCTAATATATCTATCTCTATAACCATTTCTAGTCCTAGTTAATAAATCTTAAGAACTGGCTCCTAGGTAGATAACTCTTTAACTTTCTTAAAGAGTTCCTTTTATTCCTCTCCCTATACCCATAATTCTTCTTTCTTTATTAATCGCGTAAATAGCTTAATATCCTTTAACTATTGCGCTATAAACCTTCTATAGTAATTACAAAACCCTAGGAATAACCTTAACTGTATAACATTCTCTAGTTCTTACTAATTTACTATAGCCTTAATCTTCTTTAGATCTATACTAAGTTAGCCTAGTTTAATAATAAATCTAACAAAATTAGTCTTCCTGGTGAAAAACTCGCATTTTTTAATTGCTACTGGTATCTATTCTTCTTATAGTCTCTTTAAGACCCATTTAACGTGTTCCTTGTGCTCTTCCTTAGTTATTAAGTAGATAATAATATTATTAAGATATACTATAATAAATTTATCCAAGTGTTCTTCTAATATATTATTAATACGCTTTTAAAACGTTGCTGGTATATTTATAAGCCCAAATTACATAACTAATAGTTTATATAGTCCTTCCTTTAACCTAAAGGCTGCCTTCTATTTATCGCCTTCCTTAATTTTAATCTAATAGTACGCCTATCTTAGATCTATCTTTATAAAGATTTACACATTACCTATCCTGTCTTAGATTTCGCTAATTAAGGGTAAAGAATACCTATCCTTTCTGGTAATGCTGTTTAACTATCTATAGTTAATACACAGCCTTAGTTTACTATTTTTCTTTAGTACAAATAGTACTAGATATCCCGCTAATAACTACAATAGTCTAATATATCCCTTTTATAGGTTTTCCTAGATAAACTCTTTTAATACTCTACCTTCCTCCTTGGTAAGCTTATAGATTAAAAAGAACTTTAGACTTATTCCTAGTTCTAATTCTATTTTATAGTCCTATACTATATACTCTAATAGCTTTTTATTTTCTAGTAACCATAGTTTCTTACTATACTTATAGTATCTCTTTAGTACATAACTTAGTCCTTTTTCTATTTCTTTATAGGTCGCTCCTACTTAGTACTATACTAACTTGGCTTATTATCATATCTTACGGCATTAAGTATCCCTAATATTAACCTAACCTATAATCTAATTAATCCTTAGATTATATTCCTATAACTAAGGTATTCCTAATACTGCCTTATCCCGTCCTAATGGTAGGATATTAAAAAACATCTTAATTTGTCTTCCTTTAATGGTTATCTAAATAGGTCCTGTTTTAAGATTAATAATGCCTCCTCTATAGGCTATGGGATCTCCTAAAATTATTACTAATAGGTAAGATTGCTCCTTCTGTCTGTAAGGTAGCCCTATTCTCTTAACTGCTGCTAATAAGATATAGTTTCTCGTTACTCCACTATCTATTAGCGCTTTAAACTGCTAATCTTGCCATTTAACTTATAAATTTAGGTATTATCCTTAAATTCCTTTAAGGGTCTAAGGCTCTACTACTGGCTCCCTCTAATCCTATAGGCCTCTACTTTTCCTAACTATTAGCTACTTAATTTTTATGCACTTAGCTTACTCTTTAGCCAATACCTAGTTTGCTTTTTATCTTTAATATACTATAGACACGTATTTTCTAGGCATTTTTACCACTATTATCCTTCTAAGCATTCTTCTATAAGGAATCTTCCTGGTTAAAATACTAAGCTTCCTTCCTCTTAAACCTCTACTAGATGCTATCTATACATATATTTGGCATTTCTGTACTATTACTTATCTATTATCTAGTATATCCTTATAAAGTATTTCCAATTCTTTTCTTTCGGATTCTTATATATCTCGCATATATTATCCATACACGCGATTTATAATAATATATAGTATACTAGGTGCTTTAGGTTAACTCTTAACTTATCTTTATCCTTAAGTTTAAACCTCTATCGTGCTAATCTAAACGTTACAACTTTATTCGCAGGTACTAAAATACGTCTCTCGCTTCTCCAGTCCTCTAATTACTCCTTTAGATCCTTTAACGTTATAATTAAGGCTCCTTTAATATACGTCATGGCCTTTTCTATAATTAGGTAGTCCTAGATAACTTTCTTATCTAACTATATATAGAAATCTTCCTACTTATTATTATACCTTTGCCTATACTACCTTTAGTATAGCTACTAAAGTGTATACGGCTTGTCCGTAAGGAAGTATCTTCTTATTACTACGTTGTGACAGCCTTTTATATATCGTTTTTTAAACCTAGTTAGGATTCCTAAATCCTCTTCCTCTTCTAGTTTAGTAAGCTACTTAGCTCTTAATGTACCTGCCTTAGGCCTATTAGTAATTCTTTATACTAGTACTCTATCCTTTATACGTCCCAATATGCTAGATCTCTTATCTAGTTTCTGTTCTTGCTATATAATAATTCTTTATCTAAATTCTTCTATAGTTTTCTTTGGTTTGCATCTCGCGCTCTAATCCTTAAAGTTCTCTTACTTCTTAATCTTAGTATTAACATTTTAATCTTTAGTCCGAACTATATATTCTACTAGTAAGTCTTCTAAGTCTATATATTTATCTCCTAGTCTAATTGCTATTTATACCATAGATTCTCTAATCTATAAAGAAGCTCCTTACCTCTTTCCTATAGGTATCCTAATTCGTACTCCAAATTCTTAACCCTTTGGATTCTTTAATCCTAAGCTTGCTTCTAACTTAAGCTTTACTCTAGCCTTAGTCTAACTAGGCTTACTTAGTGTTCTTATCTCGTCTTAAGAGTCTTAAATCTCACTTATTTTGTCTTAAGAATCTTATGCCTATGGGAATCTCTATCCCGAGCTTATTTGTATATTCTTAAACTAAGCTACTACTCTGCTCCATCGGTTTTCGTCCGTTATAGGTCCTTAAGCTTACCTTATCTTATCTTAAGAATCTTAGTCGTCTCTTATCTCGCTATAAGAATCTTAAGCCTATGGCCTTTTGCCTTTATTAAGTGCCGAAGTAGTTCGCTATCTTACTTCTTTTACGTCTTATAAAGCGATAAACATTATATCTAGTAGGGTTTCAATCCCTACTAATGTTCCCTATTCTATAGTGGAATTATCCTCTACCTTTAGTATAATATCTCCGATAGCTATATGTTCCTAATAAACCGCTTTAGTTGCCTTATTATCACAAAATGCTTCGCCTATATTAAAATCATTATCCTTAATATCCAATCTGCGAGCTGGTTTATTAGTTCCTCTACATCCTATAGGTACTAGCTCCTATAGCCAATAGCTTACGCCGTACTTAGTGTCCTTATAAATTCGGTATACGTTATTATAACAAAACGTAAAACTTCTAATTAAACATTCTTTTGTTCCTCGTAGTATATTATTATCCCTTTATACGTATATATCGTCTACTAGTCTTATGCCTTTTACTATATGGTAACTCTACCCACTTCTATAGTCTTTAATATAATAACCCTATTTTCCGCAATTTATGCAAGCTCCTTCTTTAAACCATTTTTCTTACTATAAAGTCCGCCTAAATGTCTTCTGCTGTTAAGATCCCTAATTTGGCCTCTACTTCTTAAACCTTTAATTACTTAATCCTTATCCTCTAGGTTTCCACGGTTACTTACTCTATCTCTTATAGGCTTCTTTAGTACTACTTAGGTCTATTAGCTCTGCGCTATACCATAGTTTTTAACTTAGCTTCTGTTGTTACGTACTCTACGCCTTATATAACTATAGAACTCTATCCTAACCTCTCTTAGCCTATTCCCTTTAGTAGATCCGATTATTAATCTTAATTACCTAATCTATTAGTTCCCCTAGGGTGTCCGCATCTTCCATTAGGATAATCACGTCCTAGACTTTAGCCTTAAGTCCCTATTTATACTGTGCCATAAGCGCCCTATTATTCCACTCTACTTATATCGCTAACGTCTGGAACTGCATTATATACTTAATTACTAAGGTTCGTTACGTAATGTCTTAGAGTTTTCTTTCCGCCGTGGTTACTGCCTCTAGGTCTCCGAATATTTATATAAGTCGCTTAACAAATCCATTCCAGCTTAAGAACATAAACCATACCTCTTAGCTTATAGTTGTTATTCCATTTACCTAGATTTCTATTAGGTAAGGCTTAAACCATTTAAGTACTCTTCCTATTAAGAACAATCCTGCGTATACTATTTAATCTATAAGTATTACCAGCTTTACTCCTTTCTGTGCTACCTTAAAGTATATTTACGTTAGGAATCCTTTAAGCTTCGATCTCTCTCCTAAGTACCTTTTAATTAATAGTAACTTAACCTTTACTGCGCCTATCCCATTAATCCTATTTTCTAATATTACATTATTTTCTATTAACTAGTTAACTATCTCTTATAACTGTCTAACCGTTACAGGTTACTGTAAGTCAGTATCTGCCATACTAGTGTCGTTACCTAACCTTAAAGTAGTTGCTGCCGTTAATAGCGTTATAATAGCTGCTTTTAGTAGCATATTATTCGACTTCTTATATTAATACCGTAATTAGGTAGTAATTATATAACGAAACCTTATAGCAGGAACTACGGTAGGCTCGTTATTAGGCTAGGTATATAGGAAATGCAAGTACAAAAGTCGACAACGAATAATAACTGGTGGAGTGGTTGCCCAATAGATTAACTCCAATTATATTCTGAGAATCACTATAAGGAAGGAACTATCTAGGTAGGGACTAAGGGTCCTTAAATATACAACCGTACTCCTATAAAATCCTTCTTGTACGTAATATACGTCTTATATATAAGGTACGTAAGTTCCTCTCGTTCCTTGCGTTTAATACGTAGCATGTTATATAACCTTAGCTACCATTCCTTATTACATAGTTCCACTGGCTCCATACTGGACCGTGCCTAAATTAACCAACTAGCTTCTTCCGACTCCTCTCTAAGTAGTTATAACATCGTACTTAAAGCGTCTGTAATACTAAACTAGTACGCAAGGAAGATTCTATGGAAGAATAAAAATAGATAGGATTCTAGAAGGAGGCAACTCCTACTAGGCTCTTAAAATGATATTAGAGAGCAAAAGGACAGAAATAAATTGCAAAAGGACAGGGACAGGGGTTAGGATTTCTTATAGTTTTTCTTACCATTTTCTCATTCCCTAGTAGTTGTAGTATCTTAGTATTTTACTAGGAAACTATAAACTCCTAATTTAGGGGTTTATAAACTACTAGGACATAGCTACTAGTACATATTAAGCTGCCTAGAAAGGATTTATGTATATAGAACTATAGCGCCATAGCCCAAGGCTGCATGCGCAGTATTGTACGTAGTATAATACAATGGATATAAAATATAAAAATATAAAAAAATAGTACCTTATAGGCTTTATAGTAATATACCTAAGTTTTATTTAACTAGGAGTAGGTAGGTAATTCTACGTCTAGTATTTTAAAGTTACACTCTATTACGAATTGCTAATTAATTATATTTACTTTAGTACTAATATTAAGCATTACTAAGGTCTCCTTCTAGATCAACTTAGAAAGGACTTCGCCTAAAACAGTAATAGCTTCCTTATAATTTAGTAGGAGCTTATACCCTATAGCTATAAGGAGGTCTAAGGGCGCTTATTTTTTCCTAGTATAGAGGTAGCGTTTACGCTGCTTAACGGTAGTTAATTCCATTATAGCTCTTTATATTGTCGCCACTAATATCCTAGCTACCTACATTCCAAGCAGTTTCCTTTAGGCTAAGTTAAACCCCTAGCGGTATTACTTCGCCCTACTATTAAGTTACTAGCAGTAGTTTTGGAGTCCGCCTTCCCTAAGTTACCTATCTAGGTAGTCTTTATATTTAAGTTTATAGCGCGCCTATTGCTTCTACCCTATAGGGCGCTTACGCTCTTCTAGTTTTCCTTTAATAGGGCAGCTAGGGAAACTAGCTAGTCTTAAGTTTAAGGGAATTTTTAATAGTTAGTAATAGTAACCTGTAGCTCTAGCTACAGCTTCGCAAACAGATATATTATTAGATACTTTATATTGTAAGGAGGATTAATTTACGCTTCTAAGGAGGTTAGGTAAGCAGCAAACTCGTTTACTAATTAATTAGTTTGCTGTATTACCCTTATATAGGTTAGGGCTATATAGAGTTCTTAATTAATAGAACTTTTAATCTAGTTAAGTAAGAATTCTATAAGCTCCTCCTAGGTAAACTGTATATCTGGATAGTTATCTTTATACTATAGCTAAAGGGTTTGGTTAGTCCCCTTTATATATTATATAGTAAACGTAACTTTAGTATCCTTATCTATAAAGCCATCGCGCTCTAGGTAGAACGCTAGCTTTAAGCTATTATAGAAGTCTTAGTGCTCTTATATAGACTTACTATAATATAAAGCAATTTTCTCTATCTTAACGGCCCGTTTTAACGGAGCGCCTAATATATTAGTAGCCCTCCGCTTAAGGCTTAAATACATTAGGCTACTCCCTAAGTACTCTAATAGGATTATTTAAGGTTATAGAGATAGGTTAGAAACGGGAGTCGATATTACCTTGCCGCGTTAACGCCGTTTTAGTACTTCCACCTCTTCCCTAAGCAAGTATAGTTTTCTTTACTCTAGGAGTTGTAGCTTTTTATTCTCTAGCCGTTGTATTTCTTCCTATATATCCCCTTTACCTATCGCTTCCGGTTCTGTCTAGGACGATATAGGTTTGCCTATATTATCCTAGGGCTAATCCCTAGACTCGGTAGTACGCACTACGCTAGTACGCCCGCGTCTCGCCATTAGGTTAATAGGCTGCGATATAGTTAATAAATATAGGTCGTCTTCTTAATAGAGGGTTGCCGCTCTATAATCGTGCCTTCGCAGACCGCTGTATTATTAGGCCACTACCCCTAAAAAGGGATAAGAATTTAGTACTATTAGGACGCTAAGGTCCTTAGGGCATATAGTAATATAACAATAGTAGCGGAATGCAATAGGTATCTAGTTCTTAATAAAGTAGAACTATAGAACTAAATTCTACTATTCTCTAATACAGGGCGACTACGTTTTATAGGCGCCTCGCCTATACCTCGCCTGCGCTAAGCCGGTTACAGCCAGTGCGTCTCTATAGCCTAACAATTTTATAGTAGGTATTAGGTTTATTACAGGTATAGGTTAAGCTGCTATTATTAGTTTAGGGTTTATATTTAACGGGTTAGGTTTATATATACTTATTTTAATTTTATTTATAGGTATTACTATTAGGGTCTCTAATATAAGTGCTTTAAGGTTACGGAGTTCTTTATAGATTGCTCCCATTAAGTACTAGTGCTAAGCTTTTAATATCGCTCGCTATTAGGCCAAAGCATCTATAAAAGACTGTTGTATTATAGTTAACTATTCCCTAACTAGGGCTATAATGCTTATAGTTAACGCGGAGGGTTTAAGTTTATTTACTATTTTAATAGTAGTTATTTTAATATAACGTAATATAAGGGCGCGAAGAGGCTTTAGGGAAGATTTAAAGGAATAATACAAATTCTATCTAAATCTAAGGGTATATAGCTCTCGCTAAGAACAAGACGTTGCGTAAAGAAGAGAAAGGAATAACAAGAGAATTATATAATTAAATAGTTAGGGGCTTAGTGGTCAATACGTGCGTATATACGCACGCGGTCTTTAACAGACTTTAGTAAAATTTAATTAATCTAGTAGAATTTGGTAGAAGTTAATTAAGCTAGTAAAATTTAGTAGAATTTGGTCAAAGCGTTGGAATTTATCTATTAAGTGTTTTACTAAGACATTCCTACTATAACTGGGCTAGTCCCGTTACAGTTAGAGGATAATAACTTAAGTAGGGAAGGTATATAGTAGTATAATTTGGCCTCCTAGATTTAATATTTAGATTAGGTATAGCTTTAGGAGAGCTTAGGCCTTATATAGTTATATAGATTGGTCTAAAGCCCTAAAGTCTTTAATAACTTAGGCGACACTAATAGACACCCAATTTTCCTTAAATATACTTTTTTCTCTCCCTTTTTACTGCTTAATTCTAACTAATTCTAACTAACTAATAGTCTAATAGACTAACAGCACTCTAACTTTTAATCTAAGAGATACCGTACCCTCCTACACTACTAGATAATTGCTGTATATATACTTAGTATTTCTATACTATTACTTATCTAGCGCCTAATATATTCTTATTAAATACTTCTAATTCTTTTCTTTTAGATTTTTGTCTATATTATATATATTATCTATATATGCAATCTATACTAATATATAATATACTAGATGTCTTAGGTCAACTTATAACTTACCTTTATTTAGTTAATCTAAACGTTAGTCTCTTGTTCGCTAGTATTAAGATTTATCTTTTTTTTAGTCCTCTAATTATTATTCTAAATTTTTAGACGTTATAATTAATACTCCTTTAATATAACTTATGCGCCTTTCTATAATTACTTAGTTTTAGATAACTTTTTAGTCTAGCTATAGATAAAAAAATCTTCCTAATTATTATTATATCGCTGTTTATACTACTTTAAGTATAGCTTTATAAGCGTATATAATCTATCTATAGAAAAGTATTTTGTTATTATTATATCGTAATAACCTTTTATATACCATTCTTTAAATCTAGTTAAAACTTCTAAGTCCTCTTCTTATTCCAGTTCTTTAAGCCATTTTACTTTTAGCGTACCTACTTAAAGCCTATTAGTAATGCTATATAAGGGTGCTCTATCCCTTAATCTACTCGGTATCTTTAGGCCCTAGTAGCCTCGCTGCTCTTACTACGCTTTAATTTAATTTTTAAATCCTTTTTAGTTTTCTCCTGGTTTATATCTGGCCATTAAATCCATTAAATTCTTAAATTTTATAATTCTAATATTACCTACTTTAGGTTTGGGTTCTTTTCCTATTTCTATAACAGCCTTTCTTATACTTTACTTATAGGGAATCTTTATCCTATACTTATCTATTTATCTTTAAACTAAGCTACTACTCTACTCTATTGGTTTTTATCCGTTATAGGTCCTTAAGCTTTTTTAAATTATCTTTTCTTAAGAATCTTAAGCCTATGGCCTTTTACCTTTATTAAGTGCCAAAGTAGCTTACTATTCTACTTCTCTTACGTCTCGCGAAGTAATAGATAATATATTTAATAGAGTTTCGATCCCTATTACTAATCCTTCCTTTATAGTAGATTTAACCTCTACCTCTATTATTATATCTTTAAGGTCTACATGCTCCTAATAAGCTGCTTTTATTGCCTTATTATTGCTACTTATATTCTATAGCTTAGTAAAACTAGTGCGCAAAAACTTTCTTTGCTAACTACTGGCTAAACGTACCGTCTTAGTTCTAATCTAGGTTATAGAGTTAATCTAGTTCTTTATCTAACTCTCTTATGCCCTAGAGTCCTCTTAACTTAGGCTCTTATAGCTAATAGCTTGCGCTATATTTAACGTCCTTATAAACTTAGTATACGTTATTACAATAAAATGCAAAACTTTTAATTAGATATTCTTTTATTCCTTATAGTATATTATCGTCCCTTTATATATATATATCGTCTACTAGTCTAGTTCCCTTTACTGCGTAGTTATTCTAACTACTTCTATAATCTTTAGTAAAATAACCTTACTTTTTACAATTTATGCAAGCTCCTTTTTTATACTACTCTTTTTACTATAGAGTTCGCCTAAATATCTTCTGCTACTAAGATTCCTAGTTAAGCTTTTACTTCTTAGACCTCTAATTACTTAATCCTTATCCTCTAGGTTTCTATAGTTGCTTATTTTACTTTTTATTTTCTTTAGTACCGCTTTAGTCTATTAGCTCTACGCTATACTATAGTTTAGATACCTGCTATATCTCCCTTATATATATCGGTCCTTAGTATATTTTACTTAACTTTTGACTTTAATACAGCTGGTTATCCACCTTAATAGCTTATTTAATTAGCTCTCTTGTATTACTTAAGTCGTCCATTAGTATTATAGTTGCTTAAACTTTAGTCTTTAGTCCCCTTTTATACTAAGCTATTAACGCCTTTTAGTTCTACTTAGTCTAAGCTACTAATATCTAAAATTACGCCGTGTAGTCTATTACTAATTCCTTTTACATAAGTTAATATAGCTTCCCTTTAGCTGTTACTATTAATTCCAGATTTCCGTATATCTATATTAGTCTATTAGTAAATCCCTTCTAGCTTAAAAATATATACTATGCCTTTAAGTTAGTAGTTTCCAATCTATTAGCCTATATCTCTATAAGATAAGGTTTAAACTACTCTAATTCCTAATCTATAGCCTATTCTAACTTACTTCCTTTATATTAGATCTTTAGCTTTATCTAAGTAAGGAATCCCTTTAGCTTATACTTTTCTCCTAAGAGTCTTTTAATTAATAGCATTTTAATCCTTTCCCTCTTTATATCTTATAGTTACTAAAATAGTGCCTAATTATTAGTATCGTTTTACTCTATAATACTCCTAAGCTGGTTTATCGTAACTACTACTAAGTTGTTGTTATATATACTAGTATCTCCTCCTAATCCTAAAGTAGTTATTACTATAGGTAGTGCCGTGGTTACTATCTTAGGTAGTATATTATTTAACTTTATTAATACTATAACCTTAGTAGTAAATATATAATAAAGCCTTATAGGAAATACTACGGTAGACTTATTATTAAGCTATATATATAGGTAAATAGAAAGACAAACAACAATATAACTAGTAAAGTAGGTTACTTAATAGATTAACTCTAATTATATTCTAAAATTCACTATAAAGAAGAGAACTATTTAGGTAAAGAATATAGTCCTTTAAATATAAAATACTGCGCCTAAGAAATATACTAAGTACGTTAGTATATTAGTACGTTAGTATATTACACGTTTATATATTCCTATATTCCTACGTTCTATACTTATAACATAACTAATTACGTAACTTAGCTACCCCTTATCCTATAGCTCGATCGGTTTCAGTGCCTCCTATACTATCTTAACTAACCTATTTATATCTCTTTTTAGAAGTGCTACTACTATTAATATAAGGTCTATAACGCTTATATTATATATAAGGCTATTTATAATTATTTCTTTTTAAATAAAGAGTTTTTATATTCTTAGTATATATACACTAACAATAAGGGGGCTATGCGTTTATTTAATGTCTCCCTAGTAAGTCTCTAGCGACCCTTATACTCTTTTATTATTTTTATTATATATTTAGTTTATATTTTCCTATTAAAGCTATTAGATTTAGGTAATCTTAAGTCCTAGTATATAGTATTCCGTTAATTTTACTATCTTCTATATAGTTACTATATTATCCGCCTAGTGTCCCTTTTTTACCCTAAAGTTTATAGAAACTACTAGGACCTTAACTAGATAATCTTTATAAAGCACTTTTATGCTAATATATTCTCCTAGCCTACTCCCTACTCTTATAGCTTATTCCTTTACTTATTAATCCTTTAAAATAACTCTAATATCTCCGCTCCTAGGGTATTGGACTATAATAGCGTTATAAACTTCTTTATAAATCTTTATAAAAACTTCTATTTCTAATTATCCCTTAAATCCCTCTATTTTTTTTATTTAGTTATTGTAACGTTTCCCGCCCTAACGTCGCCATTCGGCTAAAAAGACACGGAGTGCTTGCGATATTGATCGCAAGCGCGGCGGGATCTAATATATATACTCTTACAATTATATTGTAATTATTTGCCCAGTTATTATCTTAAGGGGGGTAGGTTCCCTATACTATAGAAGTATAACTACAGCGGCCTAGATACAGTTCGCCTATAAGGGGGTTTTTATTTGTTTTTAATTTTGCTTAACTGTTAGAGGATTTAATTAAGGGTTTGCTAGAGAGGCGCCTAAGGTTTACTAGATCGGTAAAGCTATTCTGCTAGCTATATTAGTTTATTATAGCTAATAGTTACTTCTATATAATTCTAGATACTAAACACGTCTAATAGGCTTTATATATTATTAGATGCTTTCTTAATAGAGGTCTTTCCGCTTTATAGTATAGTATTTACCCATCCTTCTTATTTTAGAGGTCTATTATTAGGCGTAGTTCTAACAGTTGCGCGCGAGTATATACCACCGTTATTTAATATATATCTCCTCTACGATATATATATCTTAGGGGGATTCTCTATGTGTTTTTTTAGGGTTCTTTTAATTAGTTTGGCCCTTTTTAGCCCGAGTGTAGCAAGAGCTCCTTAAATTAAAATATTAGGACTAGATTATAAAGTATATATATTTTAATAATATAGCCTTAATTAAGAAGTATTATGTTTTTAAATATTAAGATATAGTCTAAAAAGGAGGTCTAAAAGCAAAAATAATTAAATTTAAATTATATACGTTTAATATTTATTTGTAAAATTTATATAAGGGCTTTATATTTTTATAGGCTAAAAATAAGCAATTAGTAATTAGTTTAACATTATAGATACCTTAAAAAGGCCTTATTATGTATATTAAACGGTTTAAAGCCTTTGTAACAAGTATATACTTAATTAGGAGATTTAACTACCTTTATAAAAAGTAAGTTAACAACTTTAGCAACTTGCTATAAAGGCTATATATAAGGTCACTTATATATATAGCTTGCAATTACAGCTTAAGGGCCTTAAAGGCCTAAAATTTTATAGGTAGGTAGCTGTAAATTTAATTATATAAGTAATAGAGAAGATAAAGGGGAGAAAGGCTAAAATAAGGGTAAAGGAGCTAAAATTGAAGCCTTAAAAGGTAATAGATGGAAAGGCGAAGGTCGATATATTAAATAGCACATAAGGGCAAATAATTAATTAAATTTTCCTAGATGTAGTTGGCTTCTAAAGTGGTAGTAGCCTATTTAGTAGGGTAACTAAGTTTTAGGGTTAACAGAGCTCTAGGGGTCCGAGCTTACTAATAACTTATATACTATTATATATATACTATACAGATAATATATAAAGCTAAAGTATAGGGTTACTAGCAGATTTAATAGGTATATAGCCTTACTGTCTATAAGTCTAGCTATATATAAGTAACCTATAACCTACCTATAAAGTATATAGGGCGCTACGCCGGTATAGTATAAGGCTAAAGTATAGGGTTAGTAGTGGATTTAATAGGTATACCGCCTTACTACCTATAAGTCTGGCTATATATAAATAACTTATAACCTATCTATAGGGTACTAGGGACCTGCCTATATAAGTAAGCTTTTAGAACATTTTCAATAGTTAATTAAATTTAGGCGAGCCCTAAATAGACTAACTAGGATTTTCTATCCTGGGATAAAAAATCGCTATTAGCTTAGTTAAATGTAGGGAGTTTTTAGTGAGGCAAATCTAACTAATTAAATAACTTTAACCGCCGGTTAAAGTTTCTTAATATCTTCGCGCCGCGTATATATACTATCTATCTCTCTATATGTAAAATTAAGACACTCTTTCCTCTCTAATTTTTTTTCCTTATTAAGGTTTTTATAGGGTTTTATTAAGGCTTAAATATATAAAGGATTAAGGACAATCCTTTTAAAGGAGGGGGGGTATTATTAGGTAAAACCTAAGTAGATAGTTATATAGCTATAAGGTATAGGCGACCAAAAGGCAACCTAGGGGTAACTCGCCTATAAGGTATGTACGCTATATATGCTTAGGGAAAACCCTTCCTTACCATATATATAGACACTTCCTTTTCCTTTAAGAGTTCGTCTATATATATAATATACCCTATTATTCTATTAATTGGACTCCCTATCTATATCCTTACCTTATAAGCCTTTTATCTACTACTACTTTTTGTTTAATTCGCTATACCTACTTATCTTATCCAGATAGGCCTTTTTAGTTACGTTTTAGCCCCCTATGCAAGAACCTTAAGCTATACTATAATTATTTATTTATATACGTAGTATAAGGATAATATCTATAGATTTATAGGTTTAGTTTAGATTAAAGTATAGAGGTAATAGGACTAGAAATAGGTGGTAAATGGCGGAGAAAATAGAGTAAGGCGTTATATTAGTTATCCTATAAGTTATTAGCTAATTTTCTAGTACCTTATAAAGCGTTATTAATTTTTAGGGAGCTAATAGTAGAAAATCCCTTTTTAAGACTTATTTTTAAATTAAAATAACTTTTATACTAGTTTAAATTATAAGATTGCAACTTTATTAATTAAAAGCGTAGAGGTTTATTTATATTAAATTAAATTTATAAAGGAATTAACGCATTCTATAGAAAGATATTATATTAAACATTTGCCTAAAAGCGGGCTTCTTAGGGGGTTAAAGTCTAAGCACGTTAAGAAATTTAAGAAATTGTCCTTAACCCTCCACAAAGGAGGTTATATAAGCTCCTTAGTAGAGGGTCTATAAGGGGGTAATATAAACGGGTTAGACGCCCCCCCCCCCCTATTAGTATATATAAAGAAATAAGCGAGTCTAAAGTAATATAACGGGACTAGGTTATTGTGTTTACGTACTAGTAGGGGGTATCTAACCCGTTTATGTTACCCCCTTATAAGCTCGCTAAGATTATCTTTAAGCAAGCTAGACCCTAACTAAGTAAGGCTCAGTTAGTAATTAAGGCTATACCTTCTCCACATTATCGAAGCTGTTAGAGCACCTATCTACTCTAGTAAGCCTTAAAGACCTATTTGTATCTATATATAATATATAACCATAAATACTTTGCTTATAATTAAGCAAAAATTCAGCAATAGAGATATTTTACAAAGTCTATTCATAGTCTATAGCCAGTTATTCTCAAGTTCCTATAAAAGTGTTCTAGTATATATATCCAAATCTCCCTTGCCGAAGGATGACTGCACAAATAAAATCCAAGCAATTTGTAGATCGTATTACCACTTCTTTATAGCCTACGATATTCTTGTCTAACTAGTAGAACTGCGGAAGCCATATATCTTTTAAATGAACCCCTGTGATTTTACTTAAGAAGATTGGCTTTACGTGTGCTCTATTTTCCAACCACCTGGCATGAGATCCGTAAATATCATGTGTGGGTCATACCGAGCACGAATTTTTTTCAGCCGCTCTACATTTTGCTTTGGATAACCCTCAAACACAGGCTGGCCTGCATCCGCGTCGTTGAGATACAAAAAGGGAGACGTCACCCCTAGGCTTTCGAGCTTGGAGCTGATCTCAGCGTTGACGGATGTAAGGAACTCTTCGATCTTAGAGTCGTCGGCGGGATCGGGCCAGCTGAGTGATTGTTCAACCCAAATGTAAGGAGCCTTAGATGCATCTACACCCATAGGGTCCCCACCCCTGTCATTCCCCGCAGCAATGTAGTTCTCGGATATGGGCATGAAGGCTACACCAGTGAAGAAGTTGGTGACATTCGATAGCTGGGCTTGCGCTGCGGTAAAATAAGTATCATGAATGATGGACATGGCTTCCAAGGATGCAGTGATTGAGGTGATATAGAAGCGCTGACGGAACCCATGGATTTGGGACATGGGTGGGTCGGTTTCTTGAGTCCATCCATACATAGACCGATACGAGAACGTGTTGCTCGATGGCGTCATGTTTGGTGCTGTGAAGTTTTGCAGAGCAATAGGCGATGATTGGTTTCCGTTGTAAAATAACCAAGTGTTGTATGTTGGGCCTCCCTGTGACGATCCCCATCGAACAATTGGAACAATGGCTGCTTTAACGTCGGCTGAGCCATTGACAGCGAAGGTGAAGACGGCATCAAGAAATTTGGACCTGACACTATCGCCATAATCGGCTTCTCCCACATAGACCGCAGGGACAGAGAGCGTCCTTAGCTCGAACTTTGTCACCAGGCACAAAGAGTTCCCACCGCCCTTCAAAGCCCAGAAGAGATCTGAATGCTCGTTCGTACCGGTAGCTTCAATAATGTCCCCACTCGCCAAGACACACTACGCGAATTAGCGTTCGCCACGAAGGGGGTAGAGAATGGATGGTGAATACTTGCCTCAAACTTAACCACATTATCAGAAGCCCAACCATACTGGTTGCCAAAGAAGGAAATACCGCCTCCAAGCAAAAGGCCGGGAACTCCTACGACTCCCATTCGGCCTCCTACAACACTCAAACTAAATGGTTCGAGATATTTATAGACGTTGGCCCACCTGTTACCGGGTCCTATAGAAACAGATGTTTGATCACTCGACAGATCTAATTGGGTTAGGCCAGAAGTTGATAGGAGCACCCCGGTCGAGTTAATATTAGCAGCGTCAGAGATAGGCATATGCCCTCCCCCTCGAATCGCAAAATGAGTGTTGAAATCCGTTAAAACTTTAACGCCTTGGGACATTTCCTGGGCACAAGTAGGCGCAAACACGCAAGCTGGTCCAAGCCAAGCGCTCGACGTGTAATAAGCTGATACCAAATTGTTAGGGATTTAAAAGCGTTCCAAGTTTCACAATCACTGACCGTCATTTGCTTCTGTGTACAGCGTCTCATTTGAAAAATATGTGGAATTGGGATAAAAGGTTTTGAAATATTGACAGGCCTTGGCAGAGGAAGTATGATAGAAGGCGCCGGAAGCAGACTTGGCAGCAATAACAAATGATGCAGAACCTAAGATAAGAAGAATATGCATAGTGGTGGTCAAGTGTCGTGCGGAAATAGTTATGAGTTAACGGATTCGATCTGCTGCGAAGAACTCTGAACCTTTTATAATGCTTTCGCGATTTGGCAATCTCTCGTAATCGCACTCGCAAGAATATACGAATAAAGAGAGGCCCGGTCAAGCCCAGGCTAAATTATCCCTTCGTGTGGCAAGTTTTCAGGGGCTTTTCGTATATGCACGCCTCATAAGCCAATCTGGAGGCTCTATGCCGTATAGAGCTTGGTGTTAAAGCCTCTAGTCAGTGCGGTTGCTCGGCAGCAAGGGCGCTGGCGCCTCATTGACGCTTTGATATCGAATAACCGCTAGTTGAACCGATTAACCACTTATAGCACTTAACACACCTTATTTAACGTATATAGCACATCCTCCCTTATAACCTTAAGCTAGTCCTTTACTAGCTTATTATTATTAATATTAAGAACGTATATAAGCAGATAGGTAGCAGTAATTTAATAAAGGACTAAAATAGAGTATTTTCCTATATAATTGTAGCTGGTTATTAGAGGAAGGGTAGAAACCTATAGTTATAACGTTATATATTACAACTTTTTATCTAGCTTCCTTTATACGTATATACAACCACCTCGGCATATCGAGCCTTCCACTCGCCGTATATAGATTGATCGCCGATATTAAATGGAAATATCCGAACAACCTTACCTCGTAATTGTAGAGCTTAAGAAAATAAGGCTAAAATATTAATTAATGATTTGGTGCCTACCCAGTAGAGTTATAATAATACTCTTCTTAAATTTATATTACTAAATAATATTCGCGATTATAACGCGCTTTCCTTACCAAAGAAGGCTTATACCCCTCTTTAAGGGGTTATATACAAAATAGTAGAGAGTAGGTAATAGTTGGGGCAGGTAATTAGGTGAGCGAGTAGGACAAGGTTAATAAAAAATATTTATATCACCTTATTGTATCTATAAGGCGACGTAATTAAAGTCAGAGGTGGTATAGCTAAGTAGTAGACTTAGGGCTCGTTCGGTTGCAGGTTTAAATTAGAATGAGGGCTTTAGAATGGAGTTGATCTGGAGCTCTAATCTGATTCTGAGGCGACCGTTCGGTTGAATTCCAGTTTAACTTGACTTTAGCCACAAAATTTTGATGTTTCTCTGACCGCCCAAAAAACACGCTAAAAGTCACTAAAAATTTGGCAACTTTACCGTATATAGAATCTGAACTGAGGCTTGGCGTTAGTTTAAATCGGGAGCTCGAAGCTCCTTATTTGAATCTGAAGGCTTTAGATTGCACATGTCCGTACAACCCGTAGAGCCACAGACGCGTGTCAAATCTGGAAGGAACGCGTTCGTTCTGCCAGACTTTCAGTTCAGATTTAATCTGACGCTTTTGCAACCGAACGACCTCTTAGGTGAGAAAAGTTTCGTTTAATTTTGATGTTGGGCGTTTTTTTAAGCATGCTAATCTGTCGGAGATTAACCCCATTTTGCCTAGTAAAACAGGCGGCGTTCTCCAAACGATCGGCAGCGCTAGTAAGCACTTACAACGAGATGCGCCTGGGTAGTATACAGGGTGTACGGCATCCGGTGTCCCCCCTCTGTGTGCGCGCGCAACACACACAGTAATTTCGGTAATCACTAGTCAAGTGCACCATTCAGCGTAGATACTGTGCGCCTGCCAAAAGAGCTGTGCGCCTGCAAAAAAGGCAAAGCCTTTGATTTTTTAGGCTTAATTACAAGAGTTAAACTTGAAATTCTCTAGTGCGTACGAAGCGAAATTGCTGTATATTGCGCACGTATACAGAGGGGGGGACACTGGATGCTGTACACCCTGTATATAGGTATTTTTAGTAATATTAACGCGTTTTACTACGGTACTAGGCATATAAGGGGGTAATATAAGCGGGCCACCAGCGCTCCCTGCAAGCGCCTCCTACAAGTACTTATATTGCTATATTGCCACATTAAAATAGGTGCTTATTTAGTATTTTATA
>Ga0307515_10008393_pt1 | contig 20145 bp, 18 predicted proteins | sample 17_EM_MG_FD_194513 | JGI IMG/M metagenome (GOLD analysis project Ga0307515, IMG submission 194513) | Populus trichocarpa ectomycorrhiza microbial communities from riparian zone in the Pacific Northwest, United States - 17_EM | ecosystem: Host-associated > Plants > Roots > Unclassified | place... | reverse complement strand
CAGAAGCGCTATCTAGCGTTATGTCATACCATAGACCATAATCTGGATCTTATCAGAAAGCAAAGGTATATAGTGATTCACAAATGCTATCTTATCGAGTTTGGCTGGCTGGTTTTGTCCGGTTGTGTGGTGAGATGGCCGTAGGGATTATACTATTTGATTTGGAGAAGGAGGGTAGGGAGAATTTGGATATGGTTCAGGTACAAGGAAGCGATGGCTGGCCGGGGGGAGTGCCGCACGAGAACCGATAATGACGATGGAAAACTCTAATTTAAGGGGACTTTATCGTGCCTTATACAATATCGATAAATTGAGATAAATTCGGGCAAATTATAGTCATGTTATGCGGCCCAGCGAATCAAGTTAAATATTACTCGCCCGCGATAGGCTATTGCATTCGCCGCACCATAGCCTTGAGTAATTAAGCACGGCTTCGACAGCACGTGTTTGTTCGTAAAGCATGTACTCGGGTTTTTGACGCGGATACTGGGCTTCCCTATTATTCTCATCTTCCGCCCTCTGCTCCTCCCCATCCTCTAGCAACCTCCTTACAACCTCTCATACCCATCCGTTGCCGCACAATGCAACGAGGTCGCCCATCCTTATCTCTCACATCCATCTCTGCCCCTTGCTCCTGTAGCAATCCAATAAACTCCTCATGCCCTCTCCTCGCCGCCAAATGCAGCGGGGTACTCTCATCATTCTCTCTCTGCTCTACATCGGCCCCGAGCAGCTTCCCCACCTCTAAATGTCCGCCTATCGCCGCACAATCCAATACCGTCCACTCTCCGTTCTCCCGCGCATCTCGGTCGGTATTGAATAAGAAGAGTACTAGAATACCTGCATGCTCGCTTTTGGCTGTGTAGTGAAGCGCTGCCCACCCGTCGCCGTCCCAGCAATTGATGTCGACTCCGTGCCAAAGAAGTGTCTCAACGACTCCTGAGTGGACACGCACGGTAGCGTGGTGAAGTGGAGTGCACTCGGTCTGGTCTCGCGTACCTTTGGCGGTGGAGTATGAGTCAAGTAGTAGACGGGCGATGTGTAGAGGGGTCCATCCTTTGTTATCGCAGGGGTCAATATCGTAATCAGGCGAAGAGAGTAAAAGGTGGAGGACCGGTGAGACCATAGGCGGAGAACTGATCGGGGAGCTAGGATTGGTCGTTGAGGCAGGAGGTATTGATTGGGTTTTGACTCGCAGGTCTTGCTGCTGTGGTAAAGTTGTGGATAATATCGAAACCCTCCGCCAATGTTCTGACGCGCTCCTCCCAGCACTCATCGTCCTCCCATTGTATTATAGTTCTTGAGCGCCAATATCGCCCGCCAATGTAGTAGTGTCTTGCGCACGGGATTGAAGATCAACAAGTGGATTCAAGACGAATAGCCATTCAGAGAATGGGTAATTTTGCATGAACTCAAGGGTAGTAGACATGTTGCAGTTTATTGCACACTTGCAGCGCAGATTGGGATATCTATATTAAGTGAGTCTCAATGACTCACGCACACGTCTCTAGAGCAAGTCATGTTGCATGTATACTTAGAACATCAGTCTCAGCCTCTGTGAGACCGATACGAGTAGATGGCAGAGTACGAGCTGATGATAGAATTCAGGCGGATGGAACTCGGCTGAAGCCTCGGTGATACGAGGCTCAGCACGAAGAGATAGTACACGGGCCTACTCTATATATAGACCAGCAAACCTCGTAGTTAGAAGTACAATCAAGTCAATCTACAGTCACAAAGTAACAAGTCATTACGAATTCGGAAAGTCAAAAGCGCTGGATTAGTTTCTGACAGCGGGGGCTAGAGTTTCGGCAACGTCAGCCGAGGTGCGGAACTGCACGCATGAGGTTGGTGCCAAGAAGAATCTGCGTAACTCTTTCTAAGTAAATCATTTTACCATACTATTCGAGTATAAAAGCAAAATGGAAAACGCCACTCGTATTCAGTAGAGAGCAGCCTCTAGGATAGAAGTATGGAAAATATGGGGTTGTTGACTAGTCCTAAGTCGCTGCTTCAGACAGACATGGTCATACCTTCAAATTAAATCTGTTCGGATTTCTTCAATTACTGGGCTTATTCCGGTTCTGTTGGCCGTTATTGCAGCCACTGTGCAGAGCGGATGCGCGTATGTGTAGTGTCATTATTGTTGTTGTTTATTCATACTGTATGCACTCTAACTATAGTATGACAGGACCTAATGCCCCCTCCGCCACCAGGCGAGCCGGCTAGATAGCGGAGCTCCCCCCCGCTACCCTTCATCCCCGCTAACAAATGAAAGTTGAGAGATAGAACAGAAATGAAAACAAGGCAAGGAAAGGAAAAGAAAAGGGCAGATATAAACCCCCCAGCACCACCCCCTGAACCTGAGTCAGCCTCTGCACCTGCTCCATACCGTCATTCATTTGGGCGGGAACTTCCCATCTTCTGTAGCTGCCAGGAAGTCCATCACCGCTTGGTCACACTCTGCCATGGAAACGGCTCAGAGACCCACACGTGTTGGCATCTGCCCACTTTCCAGCCCATCACCTTTCACACCGCCCCCCAGAGAGCTTTCTGCTGGTCTCTCCACCGGCTGCATTGGCAGAATAGGTGATCCCACATCTAGACTGCTGCCCCTCCACACCGGCAGCATTTATCGTCCTTATCGTGGCCGATCAGTTTTAGGTAGACTCCAGTGGGTGCATGCCTGTACGTTAGTCTGTAGAACCGGGTAGCTAGCGACTTCAAGCTTGTCATCAGAACAAGTCACTTGGACTCTGTCTTGCGCTTGAGTCTGTAACTGAAATGTTTGCTGCATTTATCGGCCTCCCACTTTGCCTTGGCTTCTGACCTTCATTCTGAGATTCACCTAGCTCTATTCGAGGCTGACATGTATGTCCGCCCTATCAGTGTATCTCCACTAGCGTCTTGGGCCAGATTTGCCTGACGTTCCGCTGATCTGTATCCACGGATTGCGGAGTAATCCACCACCGCGTGAACATCAGTTCCGATTCTGTGGCTGAGGAGAGCCTGCCACTTCGATTGATCGGTCTTGCTAAACACTGCCCCTGGCCCAGCTCGAGGTGTGCCGTGTGTCAAATTGCAGTTTGTGAGTTGCTACAGACTGCCCACATCATCACATCATACCTTTGAAATGTTACTCTCTCCTCAATTGTCTGATCAAGTGCGAACCCAATTGCTCACATGTCAGTGTCGAGGACCTCCATGCGTGCTGTGCCCACATTGCTGCAGCATAACCTCCATTGACATCCATGATTGCCCACGGCTGCGGAGCCAACTTGGCCGTCGTCAGAAAGTGATCCATCTGTTCACCCCATCCAGACCGCTGCCCTAATTTTAGATCCTTTCTCTCTGGCCCAGTGCTGCCCGGTTCTCTGGGCAGCAGTGGTGTCATCCAGTATAGTGGTCCTGACCAGTGTTCTTCGCCCAGGTCTGGCCAATTGGTGTCTTCAGTGGTCTAGCCATGCTCATGCTGTTCCGTAATTGCCCTGCATATCAGTGCACTGGAAGAAGGGTTTCAGTGAATCTCTTGCAGCTTGCTAGTGCATGCATCTGCTAGTCCCACAGCGAATTGCAGTTACCTGCACTCTAAGATTACAGGCCCGGGTGAAAGCTCTGACTATCTCATAAGTGTACCCCGTAGGGTGATAGGCAGTGCGCCCAGGATGGCCCTGGCTTGTGGATTAATGAGGAGATGGAGGGCATCATGTCTGCATATTTCTTGAGAATCACACCCGAGCTTGCTCCCATTGAGTTCGACAGCATGGACACTAGCTACTTCGACAGCACTTACGCTCTCTGGCACAATCCCTAATATCATTGCAACGGTTCGGAGTTGGGCTTCTGCAACCCAGTCTTTCTTCATGTATCGGTTGTGCTGCTCCTTGAATGTCAGGTGTGCGTCCATTCAGAACCCGAGCCAGCGTATTACCTGTTTGTTGAATCGTATGACTACATCTCTGACTCTTATCTTCACTGCTACCTTTAACCACAGGTGTTTCTTGTGGCCTTGTCTGCGCATGAATAGTGCCACCGCTCTCTTTGCAGTGTAGAACTGTGGCACTGATCTACTTTCCCACTTGATACTTTTCGCAGTGCATCTCTCTACTATAGTGATGATCTTATTGACATCACTTCCTGTTGCCACCCAGTCGATGTCTCCACACAGGACAGCCCTTCAGCTGCTGATATGGGCTTTTCAACTCATTTGATCAATCCTGAAGTTAAAATCACAAACAGAATCTGTGACACAGGTGACCTTTGCAGTACTCCTGCTCCTTTTGGTTTTCATTCCTTGGCATCGCCCCCGATTATCATCTCCACCGTGCTTTCTGAAATGCAGCTTTCCTTCTATTGCATATGGTCTCTGTCCATTTTCCTGACCGTCATTGAGGTAGCTAGCCTTCCTTTTGCCACACTTCGGAAGGCTGCTTTGATGTCCTTGGGAAGCATGCATCCAATGCGGCAATTTTTCCAAGCAGTGTAAGCTCTGTCGACCATGATGGCCGCAGCATCCATGCCTGACTGTCCTTTTCTGCTTCCAAATTTTTCATTGCTCAGTAACCCTCTTCTTTCGGCTTCGTCTGATAGCCGCTCATCAACTACTTTCTCAACACATTATCCCATACAGCTCAACAGTGACATGGTGCGATAGGTATTCAGCTGCATGTACTCATTTTTGCCAGGCTTGCAAATCACCATGCCACTGGCTTGCATCCATACAGCTGGGTGTCATCCTGTGAGAATGGCCACCTTCATCAACCTCATGATTTTCTCTGTGCCCCACGTCCAAGGCAGCCGTATGGTGCCAAATGACAGCTCGTCCCGCCCAGGTGTTGTTTGGACCATTTGAGAATATATGGCTCGTTCAACTGCTTCCGCAGTGAGGCCTGTGTGTGCGCTGCATCTGGGAGGTAGTTCATAGCACTGGTCGTCATCATTTGGATGAAATGACAATTACCTCAGCATATCCTCCTTCAACAATTATGTGTTTGCTTGCTTGCCTCCTCTGTCTGTTAAGGACTCCACAGTTGTCCCTCCCTGGGGGATCATGTAACATGCTGCTCTCCATACCTTGGCCCACCTCAGGTTTGGCAACAACTTTCTTCACATGTTACTCTTGGTCTGTCGGATTGACTTCTCAAGCTTCACCTTCACCCTGGCAGCCCCTTCGGAGTTGCAACTTGTCCTTTTCTATTTTCCAACTGCCATTCATCTATCCTTGTTGTCGGTGTTCCGCCACCTCCTTGATTTGGTGCAGATCCTGATTCTCTGTGCTGTGGCGTCAAGAATGCTGCCCATTCCATCCCAATACCATGCGACCTCTTGCTCCACCTCTTCTGCTGTGCACTCTGCATCCAGGCGAGCACTCTCCTTTGCTAGCTCCATCCTTATTTCCTCCGATGCCTCCACGTCCTCCTCCATCATTGCAGCTGGATTCCACCCTCTCACTCTTTCATGGTCCACCTCCTCCTGCCTGTCTACTTCAACATTCCATTCAATTACCTTGTGGTCCGATCCAGTGGTGTGGTCGTCAGCTAGTATGGATTATTCTGTTATTGGTCAATTTGCCAGTATCAGGTCGAAGACTGGATTGCCATCCTTACCTTCTCTTGTCCAATGGTGTATCGCTCTACGATCATTTCCAATTTCTAGTTCATTTTTGTCAATCAGGTCTTCTCAGAACATTGCATTGCGCCACACTTGCCATCTTGGGTCCCATTACATGCCATCGGCGTTGAAGTCCCCTGCAACGACAGTGCCACCCTGTCGAATACCTCTCCACCGGTTCAACTTTTGGGCTGATCTCGCTTCCAATTGCATGTTTCTTTGATTGTAAGCATCGATGATCCTCATGGTCATCTCCCCTCTCCTCCTGGCATCAGTAGCAATGGCATCTTCATTGGCACCTCTGCACAAATCCGTCTGCTCATCCACGACTAGGCCGCTCGCAATCCATATCGACATGCACGCTATGTTTCATTTTCTTATTTCGGATGCTGAATGGCTCATCCCAATACCTGCTTTACAGCGTTCCTAAGCGGCCCGCCCAGCCCTCCTGCTATCTAGCGGCCTGTAGGCCCCACCCAGCCTGCCCTCCATTCAGAAAGCATACACTAAGGGCGGCCGGGCCCGGCCCCACGTTAGAAGCCATCCAGCCAGCATGCAATTTTAAATGCCTGTATCGGCCTGCATAAGCCTTTATCAAGTTTATGGAAGGAAAACGACAATGGCAGGGCTACAATGATTGTGTTGGATATGGTTTATGTTGTGTACTTTTGAGACGTTCTTAGTACAGGCTGCAGAGAATCATTCGAACAAAATATTTTGTTTAGACTTAGTCTGTCTACATCAGGCACCCAGCCACCAAGGAAAAGCATCTGAGCCGGGCGCCAGGCTTCGGCCCGCAAATCGGCCCCCGGCAGCCAACTAATATCGCCTGGCCACCAAGAAATGCCACCCATCTGCCAAGATATTGCCACCAGGCCCGGCCGTCATTTAAAAGCTGCCACTCAGAGCGGCCCGGCCCAGCCTATGCAAAGCCGGCCTGATCTTGCCGCGTAGCAACACTGCTTTTTTATCTCTCGGTGGCTCTGGAAGTACAGTACATCTGCCCTGCATTGGACTACCATCTCAAGCACCGCAATAGTCTACTTGTACGACGTTGCGCAGTTGACCTGCATTATTCTAATGATTGGTAGCAAGTGCTCCCACTTCAGTCTCAGTCGGCATTTGAGTCACGGTCATTGTTACAATCTCGGCCACAGTCTCAGTCATCAGAATGTCTCCTGCCTGCCCCGTTGCCTCCTCTTACTCCAGATTTGCCATCTCCTCTTCTTTGCCTCCCCTATCAGGTAGGACACATTCCTTTCCCCGAGGACCAAGCACCACTCTGTTTGTCCCCGTTGTCATGTATATAGCATCCCTCGTGTAAGCTTGTCCTGCTGTTCCCATTCGTCTGCTCTGTTGCACTGCTTTGGCAGCTTCGCTCTTCCTCATGCACCTGTTGCGGAACACAATATGATTTCCTTTGCAATTAGGGCAATTCTGCAGTGTGTGTGGCCGCAGTGTGATATCTACTTTGCCAGATGCCCCACTACATTGCATTTGTGGTCGCTTGTCTGGTGATAGCCTAACCAGTAGCCACATTTACGCTTGCTGCTGCACTTGTTCCCAATGTGGCCCCATCTGCAGCCGAGCACACACCTGCTATCAGAGCCTACAATCATCAATGCCTGGACTCAGTACCACCCTCCCGCCGCCTTGATACCTTTCTTCACTAACCTCTTTGCCCCCTTATGACCATTTGCGTCAAAAAGTACCGTTGATGGAGCGATTGCTCCTTTCTGCCTCGTCTCTACCTGATGTTACGGCCATATACCAGCCATTGTACCTGGGTAGTGTTGGCAACGGTTCCAAATTGGGGGTCCGGTTCCGAGTCTGGGTTGGAACCGAACTGGAAATGTTGCAACAGGTTTTACAACATCAAAAAAACTGAACTGCAGTTTGATGTCCGGTCTGGGTAACAACCCCGCCATGACAGAGCGGGTCAGTGTTGTGGACAGGTCTGGAAGCGAACTGCACCGTTATTCCAGGCCAAAACCGGACCGCTGGTGCGGGCCCCGTGCCCATTCCTAACACTATACCTGGGTGCGGATCACTATACCCTTGTTCTCCGCTTCAAATACCTCTTGCATCGCCTGCGGGCCTTCTGTGCCTTGTCCCATAAACCACATGAGATTTACTGCATAAATCTTGAGCCATACCCAAGACTCATTTTCTTTCACAACAATGACTTCTTTGTTGACAGTCCTTGTTTCTGTGATGATTGTGTATCAGTATCTCAGAGCTATCTCTGCTGTCGCGGTCTGGTGCATGAGTTCTGTTACACCTTTCGTGTCCCAGGTATATTTCTGGGATCAAACAGAATCACTCGATATTCCTAATATGGATACTCGATCACGAATCACAAACTATCACACGGATTTTCCAATTGGATCTAACTTCCAGATTAGGTCACGGAATTGTCACATCTCCACTACCCTATCTTCGTATCAATAGATCAACTTCAGCGATCATGCCGAGCACAAATAAACTGTGAATTATCTTTAGATTGGTACAGATTGTAGGATCTTAATTGTCAGTGTTCACCCCGTATCATCAGGAAAACTCATTCCTAGTCGCCAATCAACTGACTATTCTCTCACACTCCAATCGTTCATTCCGTATGAGATGTGGTGTCATCAACATCACAACATTATGGCATCTCGAGATATGCAGGGTCATATGCGAGATAAGTCCATAACAAATGATCAAGATATCCGTGCCCAGTTGACCGAATGGACTTGTACTAATCAACCTTCATTTCGACCACACCTTCTTAGTCTGGGGTCAATGGGACTTAGGATTCATTTGCCCTGAGTGGCGCGTGATACTCTCCGTGCAATATATGGCAAAACAACTCAGTTGCAGAATACTGTATATTTGGCTCCAATAAAGCATAGTCAAATGAACAATTCTGTCGTTTGCCACAATCATTGAACCATTACATACCCGGTGGGTATATGAAAGTGCACTCTCACTGGCTCTTGGTGATACCAACCTAGATGTTGATAATTGGCTTCAGATAAGCTCGTATTTCGTATAACATAGCGCCAATAGCAATAGTGTCACATTACGAGCATATTACCTTGATGATGTAGTTAGCAAACTTGGGAGTTAGAACTGGACCATCAATGGTAGATGGCAATAATATTATGGCAGTCACGTATGTGAACTCCAAAACAGGCTTTGGCAGTTTTAGAATTGTTAAGGGTGGGGATCATCTGATATATATCAGCGATATCGACATAGAAGAAGGACATCGATAATCTGCTATCGCATGTATAGTCTATATTCAGATTTATCAGCAATACCCAATAACCTTCTCAACCTGGAGGTTAAGCACTAACTTTATTCCCGTGCATTATCTATTAGTTCTGCATCGAAGTCAACGAGGATATAGCACTATTGAAGTCCAGAGGAGTACGTTCATCTTCCGTTCTATACCACGGATATATTCATCAATCTTTATACTTGGTGATTCTCAGTACCTTTATCGAAGCAAGTCGTTGATCAGGAAGAGAGCAATACGATAGTTTAGAGTGCGAAGGAAGTCCGAGGCAACCCCGATAGCATGGTAGTCCAGAGGTTACTTCCAAGTAGGATACTGTTGAGTCGGCACTACTCCTTCTGATGAGGAGAAACTACATTTCTGTTGCTTATTGGACAAGTCGATACTTGGAGTTGTTGCACTCAATGACCGTGGGTCCTTGTTTCTGCGTGCCAGTTCCTCGGCCGATACTCTCAAGGCTGAAGGGAATCTGCGCACTAGCATGATAGTGTGTTAAGTTCAGAGGATCTTCTGAGTAAGATACTCTTCAATTGTGTGTTCCAGTATATTGATAGCATAAGACGATACTCTTAAGTCGATACTATCTATCTGGAGCAGAGAACAGAACAGTTACCTTGTTTCCTTGTGTGGTAATCCTTATACGCATCCTGAGTGAAACTTTATCATTGTTCTCCTTATTAGTCCGGAAGTCATTCGGGGCATTTATTGATTCGGACTTAGAGTGGATCTCCCGGTGGTACAATTTCCATCATTGTGCCCTTGGCATTCCTCCTCGCGTTTAAGTTCCTATTGTGGGCCAGGGCCTGCTGGTGGAAAAGCACTCTATTGATCACTGACGCAATCTCTCATTCTTTCTTATTGGGGAGTGTCATGTTCTCATCTCTCCTTACGTTTAGGCATCTCTCTGCCGTGATTGATCCAGCCAGCGGGGGGGGGCCTAGGCCGGCAGTTGCCATCTGACTTTATGTTCGGGTTTGGGGTTGGCCTGTCTCCCGCCTGCTAGCTTGAGTGGGTGTTGGCTTAGGTTTGGGTTAGTGTTGAGGTTCAGCATGCTGTTTGTGTTGCAGTTTCTGTTTGGGTTAGTGTTTTGGTTACTGCAGCAGCAGGCGCTCCCAGGCTTGCCAACGGTCCAGGGTGACTGGTGTCTTTTGGGGCCCCGAATGACGGTCCCATCCAGGGCCTGTATTTCAGTGGCCTGGTCCGTCCCGGTACAGAATCTCAATACCTAGGGCCCGATATAGATGACTGTTGTTTTGGGATACGGTTTCAGGATACGAAGCTAGGGTCTATATGAACTCAAAATCCTGGATGCGTCTGAATGCAGCGGCTGGGTGGCTGAAGATGCAAGGGTTCACACGCAGATGGAAGGGGAGGAGCTACAGTTGTGAATGGAGGAGTCTTGTTTGTTTGTATGTTATCATGTTTGTACTATAGTATCGCCGTGCGCAGTGTGCAGAGCTAGACTGCAGGCCCCTACAGTCTTTTCATCAGTGGCTCTGCTGCCCTAGTCCTAAACAGTCCTTATTTTGCTTGCCCCGAAAATTGTTGTCTTGTGCGGGGCTTACTTTTGCCCGGACGGGATGGACTCTCGGGAAGCCTGGCCGCTTCTGAGGCTCTCCATCCAGCATTGTGTCTGCATGCTGTGAAACCTCTAGGCCTCTGCCATCCCACCTTGCAGTCTTGTCACTTTCTTCCTTTCTTGCTTCCTGGGCTGGTGCAGCTTCGCCTACTCTTCCTTTGGCCAGCACCTATGCAGGCATGTATGCAATGTCCATCATCCATAGTACCTTGTCCTTGTGGCGATTATCACACTTTGTCTTGCTATCTTCCAGCCATTCTGTGATGCCAAGCCATTATATCTCTTCATGCACTGCATGTGGTTCTAGCCTTCTGGCCATCCTGTTGACTGTTTGGTGCAGCCAGGTCACCTTGCACGCCTTCTTCATCATTGCTTTCTCCATAGGACTCCTACTATCTCCTTGTGCGCTTGCTGACTCCCAGGTCTCGCTTGTCAGTCTTTTTACAATCTTGCTACACTGCCACTGGTTGCTTGCAGCCTTGAAGGACACGACTGTTGTCTTAGCAGTCATTGTGCTAGCTGCGCCTCTAGATGCACCACTACCGTCTTCTGCATCTGCCACGTCCAGATCTCTCTCACTTGTATGTTTTCTGATGATTTGTCCAATAGGGCCCTTCCACTCTTGGTTCGCCATCGTCACTGGTTTGCTGGTCATCGCATTGCATCTCCCACCTCCACATTCAGCCTCTGCCAATCATCCAGCAGTTCTGGGAGTGGTGTTCTGGGGTCAGTTTGATGCCTGAAATCAATATGCCAATGTCTGTATGTTGTTCTCTGTCAATGTTGCTGAGTTATTTTTAAGTTTCTGTTTTTGATCTTCGCCAAGACTTTTCGCGAATCCACTCAATTGCGTGGATTTCTGTGCGCGTTCTTTTTTGCTGACGCGTCCCCTCTCCTCCGACGGTCCAGGTGTGCCGGGAGTCTCGTTCCAGGGTCAATTCGACGATAGAAATCCTGCTACCGAGAGCCAGTTAATGAACGTTGATGTGGATATGAGAGGCAACCGCGCGAGAGATCGACATGATTGAGCGTCAATGCCTTTTGCACTACATTGTGCTTCTACACTCTGCATGTCTTGTACAACCAACCAACACACCCGTAGATACTTCGATAGCCACTCAATAGTCGATATTTAGGTCCACGTGCAGTTGAACTGGAATGAACTGAGACATATCAACAACTTGCACTGGTTCAAGTATTCTTTATGTTTTCTAATAAAAGAGGGGTTGCAGGGATATTATACGTATGGTTCCAACAAATGATTTTCCTCAAAGACTGTATGATACCGTTTGCGAATTATTATTCGTACAACCTTCTACACCCTCAAGGAATAAGGAATTTGTTGAAGCTTAGGAGATGATGAAGCTCCTGATTAGGAGGCAGTATAAGTCAACTGATCAGCTTGCACTGAGTCTCTCAAAACCAACCGAACCACATGCTATCCAACATGACCACAGAGTACGAACATATCGACGGAAGTGATGATAACAAAGCCAAACAAAGCGGGACTCGAATTGTCACTACCGAAGTTTCTAGCTCAAATATCGACCAGCGGAATCAGCTGGATGATCTAATTTCGCCCTCAGAGCTTAAAAAAATACGCACGTTTTTCCCCTTTGAGCAGGATATTGTGGGCGAAGTTATTGAAATATGGACAAAGCCGACGGACCACGGCGAAATGAACACCGCCAAAGGCACCAATCACACGATCGCCGAACTTAAAGACCCGGAGTTCTTTCACACAAGGTCTCCACCGAAGTCCGACCAGGCAGTCCAGACGTATCGGTGGGTCCATTTACCAGCGAATGATATTTATTGGTTTGAGGTAGACACCCCCAGAGACAGTCAACAGTCCACGTATATATATACGGATGTATTAATATAATACCTCAGCAAACTCTCAAATCAGTATACAAATCAACCCACTCGGATGAACCGGAGATTCTCGGTCATCGTCGCTGGTCCGACCGTCGTAGAGGACAATTCCATCATACATATCCACAAATTCTTCGACCACACATGGAGTCTTACTGTGGGTTACTAAATAGAGGTAAATTGCATGAGGAACCACAATTAGCTATTTATGCATGTTCCCGTTACCGGTTCAAAGAAAGTAACTAACACATGGGAATAGATGCCATATCTTCACTAGAATACAACGGACAATCAGGAGAGCTTCCGAGAGGCTTTCCGACTATTGGTAACCCAATACAAACACAAGGAGACAAACGGGGAGCTCCTCGATTGCTACACAGTGAACAAGTGTCGGAGTGTTTATCCGTTTGATGATGAACTACCATACCATCCTACCAGAACTCTCGATCAGTACTTCTGCCAGAACCTGGACACAGATTGGCGCGATGCAATACAAGTCTGTGACAAAAAGCTCTTAGTTATTGACCAGCTGTGGATAATGGTTCCTTGCAAAGGTAGACCAAGGGCTCTTCCTCCCACTCATACATCAATGTGCGGCTAACTGTTAAGACAGACACTATTGTGACAGCATTTCCATCTCGGCCAATTGCCACCGATAATGACAACAACGAATCCTATTCAACTAACCAGGATAATACTAATTGCAGTACCGTGGGGTTTATGGACCTTAGTAAACATCACAAACATACCGCAAACTATTCATGTGGCTTTGCCAACCTTCGAAATGCAGTGCACCATGACTTCAAGCGTTCGTCAGAGTTGGGGTTGGCATACAAAACACCCCTTATACTGGCTGCGTTGATCATGCATCACGCCGTCTGTATACTTCTAGATTCAAAAAGCAGAAACTCGGTAACGGGTATGCATGTTGAAGCTACTTTTTCGGGACAGAATTGCGGAAACAGTAAGTCACATTACCAACCAAGCATGACAAGATTGCGTCTGACATGTGTCAAAAATTCGAGGCTGTCAGCCGCCTTGGGATATTTGTAGAGAATCCCAACTCACCTCAGTTTGCTCTTGATATCAAGAAAGAGTTCGAGCTACTACATGATGCCAGCGCAGTTGAAGAGGAAGCAGGGATACTCGAACGTTTACTCGAAGACCAAAAAATCGTTATCGAGGCCTTCAAACGGAAGGCGAAGGAACTTGGTAGCCAGGATTCTGAACGTATAGAATCAATTCTCACTGACACTCTTCACCGATTGGGTCGCTTTGAGCGGAGCGTACGCCAGATGCGCGGAGATGCGGAGAGCCTTATCAAATTTGTTTGTCCCGTCGTTATTTCAACTTTCCGGTAGTGCTAACTCTTACGTAGATACAAGGGCTTTTGGACCGTAAACAAAAGTGTGCAGCTGTGATCGAAGCCCAGGAAACTGCAAAGGTCGCTAAACATTCTGCAAAGCAAGGACAGGCGACAATGATATTCACAGTCGTCACTGTTTTATTTGTGAGTTCATCCCCACATAGGTACTTGTGTGGCCCAGGACTAACCCTCAAAAGCTTCCAATAGGCTTCTTGTAAGCCGCTCATCAACCCTCACTAAACTCTAATAACGAATTTCGAAGTACGTCACTTTTGGGTATGAATATCAAGGAATGGAACGGGGGTGTTTCAATAACTACCTTCAAAGTCTATGCTGGTGAAAATTCGTCCGCAGTACTGCCACCTTATGTGTAACATCATTAACGGAACATCAGTCATCTCAGCGTTGATATCGATTACGGCACTCGCGATAGCCTTACGCGTTGACGCTTTGAACGATACCCGAAAGGCATTGATGGATGTTTTGAAGAATGTTATGAATAGTACACGGTCGTGTGGAAGCAACAAGGACCTTGAAAGTGGGAAGGAACGTGTGGACTGAGTTAAGACAATCTGTTTCATACTTATGATGTATCGATCACTTTTGCTGCGAAAAATTTGTACGAAATAACAAAATGAAAGATACTTGAATGCTTCATCGCGGATAAGCAGAATACATACGTGAACAAACCCCCGACATCCCAGTTCATTCAGTGCAGGAAAGAAGGAGTCTGTCCTATCTGTCAGAACGACGAAGTATAGACTAAACTAATCTAGATCTGTTTTTCCTATGCATGTATGTTTGGGCTACTTATACTACAGCGACCCAATCGGACAGACAGCACATATAAGATGTCCGATACAAGGCCCATACGACTATTCTGCTTGAAACAGATCAGAATATCGATTAGAGCGAAGTCGGAAATAGTTTAACAATATAGAACAGAGCGACTTTGCTAGCTACGATATAGTTTTCCGGGGTTCGGGTTTCAGACTCAATATAACTATTCGAGTTTGTTTGTAATCATATTATGCATTCGGCCGCTTGCGGTCATGGCATATACATCTTCCTAATTAGACCCCCTACACTCCAATGAAAGTATATCAATTATGTCTTGTGGTTATATAAAAATGTTTACCCAAGGGAAGGAACGATGGAGATAATCTGTCCCGACTGTCCGAAGTATGCCTCTATACCTCACTATCATTTGTGGAGCAAAGGAATATATAGTTCGATTAGGACGACTTCAGTGCATAGATCATTGTGTAGGGTTCCATTTAAGGGGGGGAGGGGTCCTGAGGCTTCTGGTACTCTATGGCTGTTGTAGCGTGGCCTATGTAACTAATTGTGCACTTCACTGCTCAAGAGAGCTGTCTTTACCGAGCTGATGACTTCACTCGAACAGAATCTAGATCAAAAGCCGTTTCACTAAAACACAAACACCTGCCACTCATATCTAGCACGAGGATAACTGGCGGAACTTCGTCTACCCCACTTTCAAAAATTACCGTTAGCCGGTCATTGAACTAGCGCACCCACACAAAAATCTACTATTATATCGAGAGCAAAATTTGCCACCAATTCTAAGCGAAGAACTTTGCGAGACAAGTGAAACGAGACATGATACAATTGAATACCCTCCTGTGTTGCCGCAAGAATGAATTGAGTGGAGCCCGTGAGCCTTCATACGAATTTCAGTTCCGATCACCGAGGGGGAAGTAGGTATCATACACGTACTAGCAGCCGAGAACAGCACAGCAAAAGGTATGGTATCGAATTAACTAAACCATGGAGCATTTCCTTAAAAAATTCTGGATGCATCTTGTAGGAAATATTCGCTGTCAAAAAACCAACGCCGAGTGTCACCTCGCAATAGTATACTAGCTTACCAGCATTGGCAACCGTTCTGACGAGTTGATTCGTCAGGGCACGAGCTTCGGTGTAGTTGATGAACCACTCACTGTGCCCCTTTATGAATGCACTTAGGTAGCATATAGCTACCAGCAACCACAGGCTTCGGGGAAATTTCTCCATCTACCTGTCTTCTCCGCTTCCGAATCGTTGGCTTGTGCAGCAACCGTAGGTCTTTCTTGAACCGGGAACTACTTTTTTCTTCGCCGTAGCCCAAACCGCTAGTAAACTCTCAGTCGAGCTCTTGAACCTCCGCGGTTGTCATAGTTATGAACGAAGGGGTTTCAAAGAGACTCCTCTTGCAATTTTTTGTGGCGCGCTCTTTTACAGTGACATTGAGGTTTGTGGGTTGGTTGAGTTTCTGTTGAGAAGCAACCAGTGCGATATCGTCCGGGGACATGTGGAGCGAATCATTTGAGGAATAACACAGCTATTCGAATACGGATGCTTCTCCGCAGGTGTAGTCTGATTTTCAACTGACTGGCTCGGCCGCAGAAATGATGGAGGATAGTCCCTCTATTTGAAGCAGAAATTAAGTGAAATCAGCAGCAACAATTGATACAAGCAGGGATTCACCAATTTCTATTTCTTTACCTGATGCGACCACGCACGTAGTATTCCTTCAGCCCCTCTGGTGGCTACTGTACCTGCACCCAGGTATTCCGCTGGTGACCGCTTAAAAGCCGGTGGTATTCAGCAAATCATATCGAGAGCCTTATTTCTTAGCTTCTTCAAGGCTGAATGTTGAAAAAGCACTTTGCATGCATGTAATCAGATGGCACACATTCACGCTTACTGCAAGCCTCTTGGTTAGAAATTCTATACAGCTGGCAAAAGAATAAGGGCGAGGTTCTTGACGATGATTCAGAATCTGGAGTACGAAACTTATGAAACTATCACGAATGCCCTACTTCATACTTACGGCGGACTGGTGCAACAAAACCTTCATATCTCCGTCCCAGTTTGCAACAGCGAGTTTGAGCAACACCCAAAAAAAAGATCGCCTCAACTGTAAAAAAATTAATAGAGTAATTAAGAGGGTGGTTAAATAAAAGATAGCCATTTTTTAAGAACTCTTTAAAGAGGGTGGGTTGTGGTGGAGCTGGTAGTAGTAGCAGGGTTGAACTGTTAAAGGTGATCTCTAAAGAGAGAGGATGGCGGCGGTCGGTTCAAATCACCCAGCCTATTCATCATATTACAGCAACTTCACATCAAAAATTCAATGACTTCATGCCAAAGCTAGATGACTGCTCGTCCAAAGTCGAATGACTCCGAAATCACAACTGAGCGCTAAAAGAGATACAGTTCACTTACAGAAACAAATGCTCTACCAATCAAGCAAAAGGCTATCGAGTTTGCCATCAATTGATTCCATTGCAGTACCCAACTGCATGCTTCAATGCAAACAGCTAGCCATTGGTGATCGATAGTCAAAGTCATACGGAAATTGGTGCCATCCCCAGTACCACCACCACAATTATGCACCGGTACCACCACCTGAACATCCACCTACCTTATTAGAGAGTTCTTAAGAGCTGACTATATTTTGTTTAACTTGCTTCTCAATCAGTCTATCGATTTTCTTTTGCAGTTGAGGCAAAAAGCTTGGGTGTTGGCCTGAATGTTGCCCAAACTGAGTAGCAAGAAAGTTGCGACGGAATTATGAAGGTTTTGTTGCACTACATACTTAGTAGTGTGGAGATAAGGTTTCGCTTATCTGGCGCTAGATTCGGAGACTAGGTAATCTCAAGCTAGTGTTTCTAAGTCTGACACTAAACCCACGCTAATGTTGATACTAATCACGCAATCGCACTCATACTCGGGTACTAGCAGACTACTCGGGTACGAGGTAAAGATCGGACGCTTCTGTCCGAGCAGGTAATCATACACAACTGGTAAGACGTGATTGTGCCACACACAATTTAGATATAGCATAGCCAAAACAAAATCAAAATAATATCACAACTGGGAAATATTGACTTCCAGGTAACATTCCTCCCCGGTCGGCACCCTCTGTCAGCCAAATTCAATACCAGAACTGGGGCGTCTGATCCTTTACCGTCGCACCCAAGTATTTTGCCTCCACTGATAATCAATAACCAATACTCACCTTGAAGGGTACATCTAATTAGCAAGTAGTTGGCCAGCACTAAGCTCTAAAGCCCTTACTAAGTTTAGTTATACGTGCTCGGTTATTTTCTAGGCACCGTCTTCCGCACTCCCAAATTTGCGTAAGTCTCCTCTCATTCATCTAATATCTGCGGGTGTATCAGGTGTTCTCTTTTACCGTCCTCTCTATCATGTTTCTTATTAGGACCAAAGTCCCAACTCACTCTACCGAGTATTAGCCGTCCTCACAGAGGTTAAGTATACTAGGGCAAGAGTTATATGACTGAGGATAGCTTCATCGTCTGGCCTTAATAAGTATTTTTACGTCGAGTTCTCTGTTAAAAAGTTCTGAATAGACTGCTGCTAATGAATTCTAACCTTAGGTTATGTTGCTTGATTTGTGATGGGATACAGCTTGTATCATCCCAAACGCTCCGCTCAATCACATCATATCACTTGACTCGATGTCGAAACTCGGCAGCTAACAGCCTGGATCCCGCGTAATATAGTCCTACAGACATCGGTCGATGGTTTTGTTTAAGGATTTAGCAAGTGCAAAATTGTTGGCAGACTTTTGAATAGATAACACCATGCAGCAGCGTACCGGGCAGTGGATAATATTAGGCGCGAGCTCAGTATCCACATCAAAACCTGAGTACTTTACGAACAAAACACGTGCAGTCGAAGTCGTGTTCAATTACTCAAGGCTATGGCGCAGTGAATGCAATATAGCCAAGTAATACCTAACTTAATCTACCGGACGGCATAAACATGACTTCATTTTTGCCCGAATTCATCTCATCTTATCGATGCTGTACAAGGCGCCCTAAAGCCTCCCTTCCCCCAGCCAGCCACCGCTTCTTTGTACCTCCTCCCCTTTTTCCAAATCAAAGTCTAGTATAACCCCCATCAATCTCCTCACCACACACCCGCAATACGAAACCACCCAACCAAACCCGGTGAGTGGCGTTTGAGAGTCGCCGAATACCTGTGCTTGTTGATAGGGTCTTGATTATGGCTCATGGTATGGCATAACACCAGGCAGCACTTCTATGTCATGTGTGCTAATGTGTGCTATGTGATGCGAGGTAGCTATAGTGGAGGCAGATGGTGAAGTCACTTATTTATTATTTGAGGTGGAGAGAGAAAGAAGATGACGGGATAGATATGAATATGTGAGTGATTCAGCTGTTTAAGATTGCTCTTGGTTTTGTGGGACGAAGTATAAAGGTACGACTTGACTTGAGTTGAATGAATTTTCATGCGCTCCTACCCTCCAGTAAGTTAGAAGATTTAACCCCCGGAGATTATTTATTCATTATACAACAGCAATTCCTGCGTACTCGAGAGGTCGCACCGCTAGTTACATGCATACGATGTTCGCATTTGAATATTTGATTAAATAATGGCGGAGTGTTTCCTGACGGTTAACTTTCAAGGCTATTTGCGCCAGTCATCTTTAAGCTTCCGTCGTCAACATAACCAGTTTCGAGAGTTCTTGTTGAGTGAGACATGAACGAACAAGCATCATCTACTCAACAAATATCTCTTTCACACTGTGCTAGTGGCTTCTTCAAGCTTTTCCACGATCAGTAGCCAGTGGGTACAGAGAGCACAGCCATTTCGACCTTATATCTGCATGTATATAGAGCGATATCGCTTCTAGAATCCTCACAGCACCTGCAGATTTTTCACCATATTCTCTACACCTCTGACTCCAGCGAGTTCCTCAAATTCATCCACCCAGAAACCAGATCTCTACCTCTATGAAACTCTTGTTCCTGTGATTCAGCACTTTATTAACAACATCCCAGTTGTAGAGACTGACTGAACAGCTGGTTTCACCCCAGACATTTCAATCACTGGCGCTGCCAGTGGTACTGCCGCTCATACATCTGACCCAGTGCAGGCCAAAGATAGGAATAAGAGCAGATGAAGAAGTCTAAAAGCACTACAGTGACTTTGGCTGAACTAGTGCACAAGGTAGGTCAGGGCTTAAGACTAGGAGTGCTATCCTCCAGTTATAACCATTCAGGACTTCGGTCAAGTAATTCTTTGGAGAAATTGTGGCAGATATCTCGCAGCATGTAGATACGCTGAGGAAATTGATGTCGGAAGGTCAAAGTTGACTGACGCGAAATGACCTTGAAAAATGACCGTCCGGAAACACTCCACCAGGCAGCCACCTTGACTGGCTCGCCCGGAGGCGGGGGGAATTTGGCTCTGTCATACTCTAGTAAGAGCTAATACAGTACGAATAAAACAAACAAATACTCCACCAGGATTGTTCAAATAGTGATACTTAGAGAAGCTTGATTGTATATTATCTAAGAGTGCCACAAGGCCATATATATATGAGTACAAGTGTGAATGCGTGCGTACGCATCTATGTATAGACTCTTCAGGCCGACA
>Ga0307515_10008392_pt1 | contig 20146 bp, 4 predicted proteins | sample 17_EM_MG_FD_194513 | JGI IMG/M metagenome (GOLD analysis project Ga0307515, IMG submission 194513) | Populus trichocarpa ectomycorrhiza microbial communities from riparian zone in the Pacific Northwest, United States - 17_EM | ecosystem: Host-associated > Plants > Roots > Unclassified | place... | reverse complement strand
TTACCATTTTAATAGTAGTTGTTTTTGATATAACGTAATATAAGGGCGCAAAGAGGCTTTGGGAAATATTCGAAGGAATAATATAAATTCTATCTAAATCTAAGGGTATATAGCTTTTGCTAGGAACAAGACGTTGCGTAAAGAAGAGAAAGGAATAATAAGAGAATTATATAATTAAATAGTTAGGGGCTTAGTGGCCGATGCGTGCGTATATACGCACGCGGTCTTCGACGGACTTCGGTAATTTAATTGATCTGGTAGAATTTGGTTAAAGCGTCGGAATTCGTCTGTTAAGTGTTTCACTGAGACATTCCTACTGTAACTAGGCTAGTCCCGTTACATCTAAATATAAAATAACCTACTAAAAAGCTTAATTAGAAGAACGCTGGCTCTTATAAGGTTGAGAAGGTTATTTCCTCTTACGCCTACTAACTAAAGCTCCCTAATACGGTTAAAATCTACCCTGTATTCTATACGTTAGTCCTTAACCCTACTGCTCCTATATTAGACGCCCTGCCTAAATAAATATAAAACCCTCCCTTACTAGTTAAAGTAGATGGTAAGAACGAGTACTTTATTAAAAGAATTAATAATATTAAGTATAATAAACGGAAACGCTAATATATATATCTTATAAAATGGAGAGGCTTTACTAAGTCCTTATAGGAACCTATTAACTCTATAGAACTTATATAAGCCGTAAAAGACTTTTATAAACTCTACCTAGAATTACCACAGCCCTATCTCGCAGAAGCTCAAGTTTAAAGGGGAAGTACTATTACGGGACACCCCCGTAACACCTTATATATATCTACCTATTTTTACTAACTTAGTAATTAAAGACTAACCGTAAAATAGCAATTTAATGGCAATCTAATGGCAATCTAACGGCAATTTACGGCATTCTACTATATTCTGCTAAGTTTTACTAAATTCTACTAAGTTCTGCTAGGACTATAACCTAAACCCTATTCTACCCTATGTATATATTAACTAAGTAACTAAGTTAATAATATATACCCTCTCTTCTCGTTTTCCTACCTTCTTTCCTTACGTAACGTCTTAACCTCCTTATACAGTTTATATATATAGCTTAATAATATCTACCTTACTATATATTATTGCCGCTTACACTTACTCCGTAACATTTTACTAGAATTACATTCCTATTTATTTATTTAAATTAGGAATATTATTTCTAGGGCTTTTAAGCTTTTTTTAAAAGCCTTATAAGGCCTTTTTAAGCACTTAATTAAAGTCCTTAATTGCTACTATATATAAGAACAACTCCTAAAAGTCTAAACTATAAATGCCTAATCTAAAAAGCTACTATACTTTATCCTTAGGAGTAGGATTAGTATCTATCGGCCCTTTAAGAGATGGCTAACGAGAATAAAATCTAAACCCCTTAGTAGGGGTATAGGTAGGCATAAAAACAGGGGTAGGATAATAAGGTATAGCTAAAGCAGAAACTCTTAAACGCTTAATACTAATATTAGGTCCAAACCAATACTAATAAAGCTCTTAGGGAGTAAGCCTATAGTTAATAAAAATACGCTTAAGCTCAGAATAAATAGAGATATTAGCTAGCTAGTATAATCTAGAACCACTAAGACCTTACTATAGTAACTATTAGTTACCTATCTATTAGGTATCTAAAGGGTAGCCTACCTAATAATATATTATATTATACTCTTTTAAAACTTAACGCGTATATATAAACTCCTTTCTATAGTATACGGCGACCTTCTTCTTATTACCCCTATCCTACACCCTATCCTTAGTATACTAACCTTACTCTTATATTAGGCGTTACTAGCTAGCTTACTAGGAATTATAGGCAGTATAAATAGCCGTAGTATAATCTTAAATTTAACTAAGTTATTTAGTATTTACGCTGGAATAAGAGAGAGCCTAGGCGATATAGTAGTTAAGAATATTAAAGGAACGTCGCTACTTAGGCCTAGGCTATTAAAGCTTAAAGTTAGCAATAAAAATCTATTAAGAATAAAAAAGCTTACCTTAATATAACTGCCGCTCTATTATAGGACACCTTCATAACACCTTATACACGTCTACCTGTTTCCACCAACTTAGCAACTAAAGACTAACTATAAGACGGCAATCTAATAGTAATCTGCGGCAATCTAACGGCAACCTACCACATTCTGCCGTATTCTACTAAGTTCTACTAAGTATTACTAAATCCTGCCAAGTTTTGCTAGGACTACTACCTAAATCCTATTCTACTTTATATAGTATTAACTAAGCAACCAAGTTCACGATATATATCCTTTTTTCCTATTTTCCTATATTCTTTCCTTATGTAACGTTTTAACCTCCTTATACAGTTTATATATATAGCTTAATAATAACTACCTTGCTATATATTATCGCCGCTTATACTTACTCTGTAACACTACATTATATTAACTACCTATACTACTATTAACATGTAGAACAAACCCAAAACTCCTATAATAGCCGCTAGCATTATATCCGCACTCTAAGAACAATTAGTAAAGATATAGAAGTCTTTTATAAACGCCCTAGTATAGAACTAAGCTATTTTAAATTAATAATAAGCTAAACAATAAGTATAATACTGGCAATTAATTAAGGACCTCTAAGAAGAAATCCGCACCCTTAAGATGCCTACGCTAGGACCTTAAGACTAAATACTATTTTTAGAAATAAACACGCGGAACGTAAGCCCTAAACCCATAGTAGTCTCTTACCCTAAGCTAACTACTATACTATAATAATCTAAACAACTACTAAATCCTCTAGTATTTACCGGTAAATAATAAGAGCTCTAATTATTTTTAAGCTAGCTTAAGAATAAGCTAACTAGTAACGCTAACTGCTACCTAACTAAAGCTAACTAACTCTACTACGCCCTAAGTTAACTAGGAGGAGAGGCAGCTAACCTTATTAAACCTCTTTAGCCGAACTTAGTATAAAGCCTAGTTATACTTCTTAAAGCTATATATAGTAACCTAAACCGCTAAGCCACTACTTAGAGGAAAATAAATTATATGGCCTAAGGAATGAAAAGTTTCCTAGTATACTTCTCCAAATTTAACTGTTACGTAAAAGAAACTAGCTGAAATAACTCTATACTAGTTAACAGCCTTATTAAATCCTTAAGCCCTAAACTAAAAACCTCCCTAATAGGCGTAGACCCACTAGGAGCCCTTAATGCCTATATAAACGTTATTAATAAACGGTATAATAATATACTACGCCTAATACCGAAGTCCGCCCCCTAATATAATACGGCAACCCTATAAACGTTTACTAAGTTATTATCTTAGCCTAAGCACCTTAACGCCATAGATATTAACACTAGAACCGTAGAGTACGCCCTACTAGGGTCCCCTAAATAAGAAAGACGTATTAAGCTAGGCCTTTACTTTAAGTGTAAAAGTAAGGACTATATCTTAAAATACTGTCTTATCCCCTTACCTACGTCCTAAAATAACTTACAAACGGCTAATACTAGCAGCCGTTCACTGTATTAATTCACCGGTTACTGTCTCCGATCTTTATCTGGCACTAGCCCTATATTTAGTAAGCATTACTTATAAGGACGAAGCTATAACCAACGTCCTATAGGAACCCCTTCTCGCTTACTACTAAAAGGTACGTCTTAGAGTTAAGTCGCTCTCTAGGACAGCTATACTATAAGATTTTATTAAATGCTTTAGATATCGCAAACCCTAACTCTTAGGATTATAGTATAATGGTTAACTATTATCTTTAGCAGAATAATTAATAGGTTAATACTTAAGTCCTAATTAATATAGGAGCTAGTAATATAGGATTTATTAACAAGATCTTCGCGTAAGATAATAGTTTTACCCTAATTCCCCTCAACTAGCATATTAATGTATTTAGATTTAATAATAAACACACGGTCTTAGGCTAAATTACCTATATAGTATACCTAAAACTCTAATACCTAAACCACAAAGAACTAATTAGGCTTTTTATTACTACCCTAGGTAACCTAGTAATCCTTAAACAATCCTAGATAAAGCTATATAAGGTAACCATTAATTAGGACAACCTTAAGCTTTTATTTACCGCCCCCTATTATAAGCAGAAGTGCCTTATAACTTACTACTCTAACCCTAAACTAAAATCTAGAAAATCTACTAAGATTTACTAGCCTAAGATTTCCACCAGATTCTATTAGCATAGGAATTCTACCAAATTCCGCTAATATAAGAATTCTACCGACACCTACTAAGGATCTAAAAATTCTAACTAAATTCTATAAGTTATTACCAAGCACCACACCACCCTAAACTAAGTAGAAGCTTAAGCTTAGTATATAAAACTACTAGAAGAACTAGTACCCTATAATAAAAAGAATATTTAAAGAACCCGAACCCAAATCTAATACTAACTTAATACCTAACACTAAACCTAAACCTAAATAAGAAACTATAGACGATCTAAGCGAGCTTAGCACCCTAAATATCCGCATAGTTAGAGCTACTCCATTAGTATAACTTGCTAAAAAACCTAAACATACGATCTTCGCTATTACTATAGCTAATATTAAGAAGGCCTTAGCACCGAAGAAGTATACTAACCCTGCGATAAAGGTACTAGTAGAGTATTATAACCGCCTAAAGGTATTTTTATAAAAGGAAGCTAATAAGCTACTGGAATACTAACCGTATAATTATAAGATTATACTTAAAGAAGGGAAGCCGCCTAGATTTAGACCCCTATACAAGATGTCTTAAAATAAACTCTAAGTGCTATAGAAGTACCTAGACAAGAACCTAAGTAAAGGATTTATTAAAGCAAGCTCTTTACCTATAGCCATACTAGTAATCTTTATTAAGAAACTAAGCGGCGGACTACGCTTCTATATAGACTATTAAGCTCTTAACGCCGTTACTATTAAAAACTAATATCTAATCCCGCTAATATAAGAGACGCTAAATTAACTAAGTAAGGCTCGCTTCTATATAAAGCTTAATATTATCTCTACATTTAACCGCCTTTATATTACAAAAGGAGATAAATAGCTTACTATATTTCGTACCTAATATAGATTATTTAAGTACTTAGTAACACCCTTTGGCCTTATAAACACTCCGAGCTCGTTCTAATATTATATAAATAATACCCTGCGTCTTTACCTAGATATCTTTTATATTACTTATATTAACAACATCCTAATATACAGTAATAACCTAACTAAACACTAGAAGTATGTTAATCTTATCTTATAAGCCCTATAAGGAGCGGGTTTATAATTAGATATAAATAAATGCGAATTCCATAAAATAAAAGTCCTATACCTTAGGCTTCTTATTTCTATAAATAGCATATAAATAGACCTAAAGAAAGTTAAAGTAATTATAAGCTAGTAAGAACCTAAGAATGTTAAGGATATAAGAGCCTTTATAGAATTTGCCAATTTCTACCAACGGTTTATTAATAACTTCTCCGCCCTAGTTTTACCCTTTATAGCTCTAACCTAAAAGGATAAAGCCTTTATCTTTGGTAAGGAATATAAGAAGGCCCCCACTTATCTAAAGGTTATATTTACTACCGCGCCTATATTCTAATACTTTAACCTAAACTAAGTAAGTATTATAAAAGCCGACTTATCTAACTACGTTACTAAAGGCATTCTATTTTAATATAACGAAGATAGAGTATTACACCCTATAGTATACTACTTAAAATAACTAAGCCTAGCTAAATATAACTATAAAATTTATAATAAGGAGTTACTAGCCATTATTAGATGCTTTAAATAATAGCGACCTAAACTAGAAGGCTCTAGATCTCTAATTAAGGTTCTTAGCAACTATAAGAATTTATAATACTTTATAACCACGAAACAGCTAAGCTATTATTAGGCCCACTAGTTAGAATATCTATCCCGTTTTTAATTCTTAATTATATACTGCCTAGGCGTTTAAGGTTAAAAGCCTAATACTCTAACCCAATGTTTATAAGACGCGCTAGCACTAGAAGAAGTACGCTCTTACTAAAACTAAACCCTACTTTATCCCAAACTATTTAACCCTCCTACTAAAAACCTTACGGTATACATTCTTAAAATAACTAATTAATTAATTAAACAGATTATAATTAATAAATACCCAAATAACAAGTTTATTTAAGAGACGCTTAAGCTAATTTATAATAGCGTTAGACGCTCTAAGAAGATCTCTCTAAGTAAATATAAAGCTTGCGGAAACCGCTTATATTACTAAAACCATCTAGTTATCCCTAATTATAATAAGCTTAAGCTTAAGCTCCTTAAACACGTATATAACCTACTAGTAGCTAGCCACCTAGGCTAAAAAAACTCTAAAACTACTCTAATGGGAGTACTATTAGCTAAATATATATAATATAACACAAAGGTATATCTTTAGCTGCTATACCTACCGATAAGCTAAAGCTTCGTATAAGACGTATAACGGCCTTTTAAAGCTACTACCTGTTCTAAACCAAAGATAGAAGAATATCTTAATTAACTTTATTATTAATCTCCCTATAAATAAAGGCTGTATAAATATTATAGTAGTTATAAACTAATTATCCAAAATAAAACACTTAATCGCCTGCCCTAATATATTAATATTTACCGTTACTTAACTATTCCTAGACCATATATAGAAACTCTATAGACTCCCTAAAACGATTATCTCTAATAAAGGCAGCTAGTTTATCTTTATATTTTAGAAAGAACTAACTACCTAACTCCGTATTAAAGCACTATTATTTATAGTATACTACCCGGAAATAGATAGCTAAACGGAATATATAAATGCTATAATAGAATAGTATATTTGGATATATACGTTATACCTATAAGATAACTAGATTAACTGGCTTATATTTATAGAGTTTATTATAAATAATTCCGTCTCAGAAACTATAAAGGTCTCCCCGTTTTTAGCTAACTACGGCTAGTATCTATAAATAGGTTTTAAACCCTTTAGTAATATTCCTCGCCCTACTTATTACGCCTTATAAGTTATAGAAGCAAATAAATTTATAAAGAAGATAGAGGAACTATAATAGTTCCTTACTAACGAAATAATATAGGCTTAATTTATTTATAAAGCCGTAGCGAATAAGAAACAAACCCTAGCACTAGCCTACTAAATTAGTAACTTTGTTTAGCTAGATATGGGAAAGCTAAATATAAAATAACCTATTAAGAAGCTTAATTAGAAGAATGCTGGCCCTTATAAGGTTAAGAAGGTTATTTCCTCCTACACCTACTAACTAAAGCTCCCTAATACGGTTAAAATCCACCCCATATTCCACATGTCAGTCCTCTACCCTACTACTTCCGTATTAGACGCCCTACCTAAATAAATATAAGACCCTCCCCTACTAGTTAAAGTAGATAGTAAGAATAAGTACTTTATTAAAAGAATTAATAATATTAAGTATAATAAACGGAAACGCTAATATATATATCTTATAAAATGGAGAGGCTTTACTAAGCCCTTATAGGAACCCGTTAACTCTATAGGACTTATATAAGCTATAGAAGACTTTTACAAACTTTACCCAGAACTACTATAGCCCTATTTCGTAAAAGCTTAAGTTTAAAGGGGGGGTACTGTTATAGGATATCCCCGTAATACCTTATATATATCCACCTATTTCTACTAACTTAGTAACTAAAGACCGACCACAAGACGGCAATTTAATAGCAATTTATAGCAATCTAACGGCAACCTGCCGCATTCTACTATATTCTACTAAGTTCTACTAAGTTTTACTAAATCCTACTAAGTTCTGCTAGGACTACTACCTAAATCCTATTCTGCTCCGTGTATATATTAACTAAGTAACTAAGTCTACAATATATACCCTTTCTTCCCGTTTTCCTATGTTCTTTCCTTATGTAATATCTTAGCCTCCTTACACAGTTTATGTATATAGCTTAATAATATCTACCTTGCTATATATTATTGCCGCTTATACTTACTCCATAATACGCTTTTAGCACGTATATATTAATTATAAGGACTAAAGGTATTAAATTTAATATAGTGCGTCTTATTATAAGCCTTTAGAATCATATTATTAGATTTCTAGTCTTTTAAAAATATATAGGCAAAATTATTTAGGTAGGACTAGTACTAGTTGCGGGTTAGTATGGGTTAGGGTTCTATATATAACGGTAAGACTAGGATATACTATGGAATTTGCTTAAAAAAGTAGTTAATAGGAAAATAAAGAGGCATATTAAATTAATGATATAAAAGAAGAAAATTTTAATAATATATTAAAAATATATCCAAAATTAGACGACGGTTAATAGCGGGAAGTAAGGTATTTAAAAAAAGGAGCAGCTTAATAAGCAAGGTATCTTTATACTTTACCTTCTAATACCCTTTTAGTAAATAGCCGCAACCTTACTAATATAACTCCGTTATAATAGCGTTATTTAAAAGAAAGGAAATATAAGTATATATTATCTAACTATTACTTCCTTATAAAAACTAAGTATATAGCTAGGGGAAGGCAATTAAGATATTAATTAAAGACGTATATAGGTTAAATTATACCTAAACAATATTATAGTATTAAAGATTAACGTTATAGACGTTCTTAACAATTATATAATAGCTATAATTGCTATTACTGTTGGTTACACAAGGTAATATCACGTAGCTACGGTTCGTAGATAGTATGATAATTGTTCTGTATATTTATTAGGGGGGGAGGGCGAGGAGCTTAAGGCTCCTCGCCACACTAGTGCCGCGGCGACACGTGACGGCAACTTGCCTATATTCCCAACACTAGCAACTCTTCTTTTGCGGTTGCCATCTATATATATATACCGCTCGACTAACATAACAAATATTAATCCTCCTTACTTACTATTGCCATTATAATATAAGTCTCGCTATTCCAAAAGTTTGCCTCTTAGCACGTAGTGCTTTTCTTACTTAGGAGTCGTAGGTAAATATCTTATTTAGGGGGCTACTAAGGCGCTAGTAGTAAGCGAGCTAATAGCGATTTTCCATCCCGGGGATAGAAAATCCTAATTAGCTAGGTTAAGTTAGGGTCTATAGAATGTTATACTCTAAAAAGTCTTGGTAAGAGAATCTAACCAATTAAATAACTTTAACCGCCGGTTAAAGTTCCTAGATATCTTAAGACCTTACGTGACTAAGAAATTTCTAGGGACTCCCTTTTAACCTAACCTTTAACTTATATACGTAGAGTATTCGTGTTAATAAATGTCTCTAGTGCCTTATTTAGGTTTGTCTTCGTTATCGCATCTACTAGGTTATCTTAGCTATTAATTTATTAAATCTTAAAGAGTTTTTAACGCTCGTAGGATTGCTAAAGTGCTATAATATTAATTATAAGGCGCTTCTTCTTTATAGTATTAAGCTTAACTAAATACTTATAGAGGGAGTATAAGTCGGTGCATACGATTATAGGGATAATAGGAAGTTTAAGTTAATCTATAATTATCTTTAGGGTAGTTCTAATTACAATTGCCATATTAACTCCGCTAACTATTTTATATATCTCTGACGCTAGAACGCTTTAAGTAATACGCTTGCTCTTAGTTAAGCTCTAATAGATAAGGTTGCTGTAGATTGTAAAGTTATTCTCTCTAGTAGATTTATTTACGATAATAATCTTATATCCTAACTAGGAGCTAAAATCTTTATTATTTATAAACAATCTATTAATAAATACAAAGAGCTTAGCGGTAGGAAGATTAATAGGCACGTAGAGTAGTCCCCAATTAAGATGGTTTATTTACTAGGAAAGACGCTTATTTAGGGCAAGAACGTTATCCTTAGTTAGTTCCTAGTATTAAGTAGTAATAGAGAGATTAAATAAAGCTTTAGGTTGACAGATAGAAGCAATATAAGCTCCGTAAGCGCGTTACTCTATATATCCTTGCTTTGGAGAATTAATATTAATAACGTTAATCTTCTTGCCTTAACCCTTCTGGCGTAAAGTAATAGAATTCTTGTTTAAGGAGAGGATGTATCTATTAAAGAGTAATAGTGTTATTAAATTAAGCTTTTCCTTTAGCTTTGCTATAAGATTTGCCTTTACTAGCTCGTCTTCTTTAAGAGCTAAGAATTGGTCGTCTCCTAAGATAATTATATTGTTAGTTTATATGCCGATAATTCTAAATAGAGTTCCTGTAGTTATAATAAGGAAGTATAAATTAAATATAGAAGTAGTTATTAAAAGCTTCTCTTTATAGTGCTTGCTATAGGTAGCCTACTAGTAAGTTCCTACCTCTATAATTCTATATAATGGCTTAAGCATAACCATAATTGTATCTTTAGGATACTAGTGGCGAATTTACTCCGGAAGGTATGCTAATATTAAGCGCTAAAGGTGCGTCTCTAATTGGGTATAGGCTTAAGTAATATCTCGTAAATAAACCGCCATTCTATTCTTTATTAAGGAGAAAGCTAGCGCAATAATAACTCGCTGACTAGCTCGTTAAATTATAGAAGACTGCGTAAGAATTACCTCCTTACTATTGTCGTTGTAGCCTTAGATAATAAGCCTTAATTTCTTAAATAGGGCATTAGTAGCTTTGCCCTTAATCTTATTAACTATTCTTAACTTAAAAATGCGAACTCCATTAAACTTAGTAGGGTTATACTTCTTGAATTTAAAGACTCCTCTTATAATAAGATTGTTAATCTTTTACTTATTAGATGCTTAGAATAGAGCTTTTAGGGTTATAATACAACCTTCCTTTTAGAGCTATTTTGCGAGCTTAAAGTTAGCCTTCTCTTTGGTTGTTATAAAGGCCATTAATAACTTAACTTTATTCTTAATAGCGGTAATAAATTATTCTTTAAAATTAATAAGATGTTAGCGATTTTATAATCCCTTTGGGCGACCTCTACCGCGTTATAGTTGTGGCGTATCTACTATAATTGTATTAGAATTATAGTTGCCTTCTAGAGTATATTAATTATAGTTTTCCTTTAAGGCATCTTCTAGGGCATCCTATAAAGGCTTAGAATTATTATCTTTATAGTAAGGCTTAATAATAGTTAAACGGAATTAAGTGGGTCTGTAAGGCATCTAAATAGTATAAGTTTAACCATTAATTATAATAAGTTAGTATAGGCCTAACTATCCTCCCCTTTTACGCTATACGTGTACTTTAGACTAGAGTAGTAGATTAAGCGTAGTTAAGGTATTTAGGCCATTTTTTATTCCTAATACGTTATTAACCTAGCGTATAGCGTAGAGATATTACACCTTCTTTATTGTCTTATAAATAGCCTTAGCTTATTATATAATAGAGGAAGATAGTAAAGAATTGTTAGTTATTTAAGGGTAGGCGCTAAAGACTAATAATGTAGGTATAAGTCTATCCAGGCCAGCGGAATTATTAATAGCTTTAACAGCTATTTATAAGGTAAGTTTTTTACTAGTGTTCTTTAGTTCTAAAGAGATAATCTTATATACGCGGCGTAATAGCGCGTAATATTACTGTCGGTAGATATTCGTTTTATGTATTACGTGCGTAGAGCACGTAATCTACGCGAGTCGCGTATATATATCATCAGGACGTGTAGATAGAACGACAAGAATCCACTAATAACACCGTATAGTATATATTATTACGATATATGTATTCTATACGTTATTAATGTATACTAATACTGATTAGTAAGCGCGTATAGATTAGGAAATACGTAGATAGCTTGGAAGATAGTTATACTGTCCACCTTATAGTAGATTGGAAGATAGTTATACTTATCTACCTTTTGTATCAGCCTATTTTAGTTGAAGAGAAGAAGAGAAACCACCTAGGAGTACTTGTCTGGTATTTATAACGACTTTTAGATATCTTGTTCTATCTATTTTAGAAGAATTACTGCGTAAAATACCTTACCCCTTTAACTAACTTAAACTGCCCCCTAAACCGCCTCCTTAACTACCTCCTTAACCGCCTTTTTAACCGTTCCCTCTACCCCTACCTATGAACACCCTTACCTACTTAAATAATATAAGATGTTAGAAACGGAGCAAGACTAGGAGAAAGAAGCAGCTAAATAAAAAGATGGAATTAACCTAACGGAAGCCTCTAAGGATGACCTAACTAACTACGTATAATGTAAGATGTACATATATACGGAGATATATAACTAGCTAGACTTAATACTCTGGGAATTATTTTAGGGAGATTTTAAGGACTTTACGGTTAATATCTTTACGTAAATCTATTTATACTGGCTTTAAAAACTACGCGATTGTCTAAATACCAGAGGAGTATGGGTTAACTTTAACTATAAATGAGGTATAACGCTTCCTTAGTCTTTATATGATATAGTATAAAAAGAAGACCAAACTGAATAGAATAGAGAGATAATTAAATTAGCTAAGAATAAGTACGGACCGACGCTATTTAGATTAATTAAGGTATATATAATAGAGGGCACTTTAGAGGAGTAATAATAAGCTAAAGCTACCGTAACCCAACTAACTGGTATACCGACTACTCCCCCCCTTATGTTATTAACTACCTATTCCTTTGTACTAGTATACACTGCTCCTATATCTGTATATACTACCCCCGTACCCATATAGACTCCGGCAACTATATATGCCCCTATAAACGCAATATAAGGCTATAGAAAAGAGATCGCGAATATGGCTAAGATATATACTAAGGAATAGAAATACGGTGGTATAAACGAAAGCCTTAACTACAAATTGATAATATTCTACAATATCTGTAATTGAGCGGACGTACCCTAAGAAGCCTACCTTAAGGCATTCCCTACTATGTTAAAAGGACTAGCCTTAGACCACTTCTATATAAACTAACTGTCTTATCTACTATTTGCTAAAGCTTGCGAGCACCTTTGGAATTTCTTTAAAGGACTAGGATTTTAACGTAAGAACCTGGACGAGTGGAATACTATTATACTTATAATGGTAATGGTAGAAAATATAGATAAGTCTATAAGCGAATGCCTCTAATTACTAATTTATAGACTTCGTTAGCTATAGTATGGCCTTAGACCTACCTTATAAACTATAGACTTCCTCTATAACAAAATTGTCACTTTTTACTAGGGAATACTAGTATGTAGATATATAGTTGCTGACCTACTAGACAACCTCGGAGCTCTTATTAATAAACTTTAATCATCTATTATAGTATATGAGAAAGAATATGCGGAGAAGATATAAGCTTTCTTTATAGACCGATAATTCTATAGAAGAGATAATAACTACGACTGTAATAACCGTAATAACTGTAGCAACCCCCTGTATAACCGCAACCAATAGAAACTACATTGCTTCGTATATAATAAGGAAGGATATCGCTTATAGAAATATACTAAGGAGGAGTAAGAGGAGTCTAAGACTAAGTTTAAAAATAAGTTTAAGGACCGCTTCTAGGAGCGAATAAAGCAATATATTATGGACTATAAAGGCGACGACGATGAGGATAATAATAAGGACGACGAGATTACCGACGTATTTAATGCTCTGGTAATTAATATAGACCCTAATACTCTACTAAACGAGGACGACCAGGCTATAGTATACTATACTTTATACGGTAAGATCGAACTAGATAATGCGACCGCTATAGCTTTAGAACTGGCCAATAGAGCTTATAGCTACGCAGTTATAACTATTAATACTATGATAGATGTATTCCTTACTAATATAGACCCGTTTGCGTATAATATAACCTTACGCTATACCTCTATAAAGTTTATAGGTGTAATGATTAATACTAGAGCCTCTAAACGTTCTATAGTAGGATATAGTTAGTTTCTTATACTTTAGAAGATTGATAAAGTACAGTTAAATAAGTCTATAAGAGGTATAGTTAGCGTATAGTTTGGAATAGGTTCTATATCTTCTATTAGTTCTATTAAGGTAGCTACACTAATAGGTATAGTAGAGTTCTACGTTATTAAAGTTGATACCCCTTTTCTACTTTGCCTAGCAGATATAAATAACTTATAAGTGTACTTTAACAACCTAAAGAATGTTCTAATAACCCCCTTAAAGACCGTACTAGTTGTACGCCGATTTAGACACCCGTTTCTACTATGGGATACCTTGTTATATATGCTTATTATAGAGTCTTTTGACTAAAACCTATGCTACTTAACTGATGTAGAATTGCGACGCCTACACCGATGCTTTGGATATCCGTTAGTAAAGCAACTTAAGAGAATATTAGACCGTGCTAGCTATGAAAACAATGCTAATTAAAAGACCCTTAAGCATATTACCTACTATTGCTTATACTGTTAAAAACACGGAAAGTTACTAGGCAGATTTAGATTTACCTTAAAGGACGACATTAATTTTAACTACTGTATTATTGTTGATATTATATATATTAATAGTAAGCCCGTACTTTATATTGTTAATAAAGGCACCCGATTTTAAGTAGGTAGATAGCTATAGAATATTAGCGTTAAGTATATATAGGATATATTATAAGTGTACTGGATTAATATATACCTAGGCCCTCTAGATGTGATTATATATAACGCAGAAAAGAACTTTATTAGTAGAGAGTTTAAGTAATACGCGGTTAATATGGGCACTACTATAAAGAGTGTACCGGTCGAAGCTTATAACTTAATTAGTATAGTAGAACGTTACTACGGCCCCTTGCGATGTATATACTATATTATTACTTCCGAGGTTCTAGGAATTGATAAGGATATAGCACTGTAAATGGCCTTTAAAGTAATTAACGACTCCGTAGGACCAGACGGTCTAATACCCACGTTATTGGTATTTGGAGTATACCCCCGAATGACAGAGTCTAACGTACCTTTACCTATAGTGATATAGCGTGCGATTGCATTTAAGAAAGCTATGGAGGAAGTGAAGAGGATATAAGCGGAGTGCTAGGTCGCAGATGCACTTAATATACGTAATGGCCCTAGCACTATCGCAATTTATAATCTACCCCTTAACTCTTTGGTACTAGTCTAGAGAGAAGGTAATATAGGATAACCTAGATACTAGGTAGAACTATATAGCCTACTAAATATTAAAGGAGAAATGTGTGCTGTTAACCTACCTAGCGGCCCTATGAAGTTCCATAGTATTGTTATTAAACCGTACTTGACAGACCCTAGAAATATTTAAGTTAAAGATATTTAAGATAACGGCACCCAAGTTAATAATATTTAAGTTAATAAAACTGTCCGTATATACGAACCGTCTACAGAAACCATCTCTATATAGAAACCGTCCCTTACTAAAACCGGAGAAGTATAACCACCTCATTAAGGAAGAGGAAGACCCCATAAGTATCCCCTTTATATTAATACCGCCAATATTACCGTATTCTTACAAGAGGATAGTAACTATAAGTAGTTTAAAACGTCCCGTTAAAAGGAAATTACAGGACTAATTAAAAAGGGCGTATTTAAGATAATTAACCCTTAGGACGTACCCGTAGGAGTTAGAATCTTTAACTTACGATTTATAGATGAGATTAAGAACCCCGGTACTGATAAAGCCTTTAAGAAATTAAGACTTGTTATCTAAGCGTATAACGATCTTAAAAAGGGCATTATACTAACTTAGTTACCTACTATTTAACGAGTTAGCTAACGCCTTATTCTATACATCGCAGCGATACTATAAGGTAATGGCATATAGTTATACCTACGAGATATCTCTTAGGCGTACGTCCAGTCTCTTATAAAGCTGAATTAAGACTTCTATATCCGACCACCTTATAAATTAGGAAGCCAACTAGGTATCGGAAAGGACTCTATTCTAAAGGTGATTAAGCCTTTATATAGTGTTCTAGAAGTAGGCAATTACTGGTTTATAACCTACTATAACTATTATATTAAGGAGTTAGATATAAACTTATTAATATATAACCCTTGCCTCTTATGGAGCAACACTCCTAACTACTTTGGCATTGTTAGCCTCTAAACTAATGATACTCTTTTCTTGGCTAATACCACCTTTATGGATGCGGAGTAACAACATTTAAAAAAGGCTTAATTTCTCGCAAAAGAGCGCGAGCAGCTTATGGTTAAGTAGTCACTTAAATTTAACGGATGCATTATTTAACTCTTTTGGGAAGGCAATATTATAATAACCTAGGAATACTAGTGTAAGAACCTAAATACGGTCTACCTTAGCAAGATAGCTACAACTACGAGCTTAAGAGGTATTATTTATAATGCACTAATTACGAAGGAATAATACGTTGTGTAACGCGTAAGAGGTATATATATTGCCTCTATATGTTAACCAGAAGCTTCCTTTAATCTCTCCTTTACCGCCTAGGTAATTAACCCTAAGAAGGAAGATATTATAGCACTTAATAAACGACTATAATTGTAGATTAATAATCTAATAAGAGGCCTTATATTTGTTAAATTGGATATTAACATATTACGCCTACTTGCTTTTACTAACGCCTTATTTACTAATAATAAGGACCTCTTGTTATAAATAGGATACGTACTAGTATTAGAGGACGCGTTATATAAGGCTAACATTATCTACTAGTTGTTAATTAAATGTAAAAGAGTTACTAGAAGCGTACTAGCCTTAGAACTCTATATAATGGCCTACGGATTCGATATTGGCGCCGCAATTAAGTTAACTGTTAAACAACTCCTATAGATCGAACTTCTACTTATACTTTATACTGACTCGAAATTACTTTATAAATGTCTTATTAAGCTAGGCACTACGTGAGAGAAACGTCTTATAATAGACGTTATGTGTCTTCGTTAGTTGTATAAACGCAAAGAGATTATAGAAGTTAAGTAGATTAACGGTGATAGTAACCCTACTGACTTAATAACTAAGAGTAAGGCATCTACGGCTCTTAAGAAGTTAATTAATACTAATTACTTAGAACTGTAGGCTATGGAGTGGGTTAAACGAACGAACTTAGATTTAGTTTAGCGTTGTAATAGTGCTAGGGCATGCTACTTATGGACCCTGAATTTAACCAGCCAATTAGGATTTTCTATACCCGGTATAGAAAATCGCCATTGGCTCGCTTACTACTAGCGCCTTGGCGGCCCTCGCGATATCTACCTACTACCCCTAATAATCCTTCTTCTTCTCCTTTTTTTCCTTAGTTTAGTATCTTTATTGGATAGTAATTGTTATAGGACACCCCTGTGATACCTTATATACGTCCACCTGTTTCTACTAACTTAGTAATTAGAGACCAACCATAAAACGGCAATCTGACGATAATTTAATGGCAATTTATAACAATCTAACGGCAATCTACGGTATTTTGCTATATTTTGCTAAGTCTACTAAATCCTGCTAAGCTCTGCTAGGACCACTATTTAAATCCTATTCTACTCCGTGTATATATTAACTAAGTAACTAAGTTAACGGCATTTATATAAGCCGTTATAAGTATTATATAACTGGGATAGGATTAAAGGAGAAGCTACTGTGTATTATGGACGGAAGAGCTAGTTATTGCGTATACGCTACGAATAACGGGAATAGTACGATTTGGTTTCCTTTAGAGTTGCTTTAGTGTTGGTAGATATTCGTTTTATGTATTACGTGCGTAGAGTACGTAATCTACGCGAGTTGCGTATATGTATTATTAGGACGTGTAGATAAAATGATAAGAATCTATTAATAACACCGCATAGTATATATTATTACGATATATGTATTCTGCACGTTGTTAATGTATATTAACAATTACTTTACTTTTCCGATACTATTATATGCCTTAATAGGGACTTCCTTAACCTTAATTGCTATTGCCTTTATCTATTGTTAGAACTCTATAAATAAGAAATTCTTTCCTATATTATAGATAATTTAATTAAGGGGTTCTAAATAGACATTAATCTAGTATAATTAAAGGGTATTCTATGCGTTTCTGGCTAATATATCTTTTAAGAAACGCGTAGCTTAAAAGGAGGTTAAAAAGTTAATAACTTAGAGTACTGGTTTGCCGCTAAGATATATAACGTTAATAATAATACAGAAGTTAAAGTTGTAGTTATCCTTAAGGGTAAACTTAAATCGGCTAGGGGACTTCTGGTTTATTTGGTAGTAATAGTAATACTTTATAAAATACTTAATTGCCTTAACCTTAACTTTATAGCCTACTTATTAAAGAACCCTAAGCAATTAATAAACGGATAGGTGGCTAAAATAATGGTGTAGTTAGCGTAACTCTAACTTAGTTAAGTGGCTCTAAGCAACACTCTTTTCTAGTTAATAAAGGAGTAACTAGGGGTAACCCTACTTACGTATAACGGGCACCCAATTATTTCCTTAGATAAGTAATATTTTTAAGGTTATTAAGCTTAACGCCTAATTTATCTATATCTTTAATATAAAATAGAAACGGGGTATTTATGGGAATAACGTGAAAATTAATATACCCTAAGGGGGTTTAAACCCTAATTGTGCCGAGAGAGATTGCAGTACCTTTGCTAAAATGAATCGTATATTAGCTTACCGTTAATTAGTTGATCTAAATAGAGCTACTAAGCTACTAAAGAGCTTAAACTTAAGGTTCTCCTGCTATAAATACTCCTGCGGCTCCTATATCTGGCATAATACTATAAAAGACGTTTGCTGAGTATCTATTATTAAAGGAAAACACAGAACTCTCCTTTAGCTTATTAAAGATATCTAACTTCGTAATAGAATAGAGCGTAGATTGGTTATTAAGAATAGCGATGGTTTATATACTATCTACCTTACTATACTTAGTAAAGTATTAGTTAGGAAAGTAGTCCTCAATTTCCATATCTATAAGGAGCTATTTAATCTTATTAACCTCACCCTTAAGATCTTTTACGCCTTTGTATTAAACTAGGAAGCTTTAAAAGTAGGCTATAGTAACCTTATAATTTCTGACATTTCTTATACTCTAACGGAACTTATTATATACCTCCTTTCGCTTATTAAGGGAGTGTCTAGTTAACTAGCAATTTAGCTTCTTATAAATATAGTACTTTTTTAGCAATTATTTTAAAATAAACCTCCATAAGGACCTCTATAATTGCCTTATAGTTAATATTAATTATATTCTCTTCTATATTCCCTACCACGGCCACTATATATTTAATTAGTCTAGTTATAATTATGTTAGTTAAGGATACTTAGTTAGGTAGGGTTTTTAGTATAAAACTATTAAGGTTCTTATGTTTATATCGCAGTATCTATAATAAAGCGTAGTTTGGTATATACTCCTTTAAACGTATTTATAGGTTTATATAGCGCTAAATTGCACTTAGGAACGCTACGGCAGGCTAAGATAACCTAATCCCTTAGACTATTCTTATTTTGGTAAGTTTTAGTAAGGCTATATTAGATTTTCTAAAGTTTATTAAAGAGTAGTTAAAGGCACTCTAAATAAGTCTTTATTAGGTTAGAAGCAATAACTCTCTAAAATATAGTCTCCCGCTATTTGGATATATAAAGTTGGCGATTTTTATTAGTCTTAAAGTGGGCTTTAGTAAGCTAAAGTATTGTATTAAAGTTATAGTTTTTACCCGTAATATAGTTATAATAGAATATTGCCGCCTGTCCCTTTAATATAATAGAGAAAGCGTAATAGTACTAGTGGCGTTAAATTTTAACCTTATAGTAACAGTTATAAAAGACCTATAGTTTTACTCTAAGCATATTATATAGTTCTCCTCTAAACTTCTTCTCTTTGTCCAAATATACCTTTATTAGATTTGTAACTTCTTGCGGTAAAGGCTTACTAGTTAGCTAGAGTAAAGGAGGTAAAGGCAGAGTAACTCTAAGTAGGAGAGCACCTCTAGGTAGGAGAGCAGCTCTAGGTAGAGGGTTAGTGTTCTAGGGGTTTTAATATAAATTAAAGTTGCCCTTTAAAGAATATAGGTTATTTTTAGGTTTCCGTAGTTAATATATAATCTTAGCTTCTATCTATATTAGTTCTTCTATACTAATAATAACGGCCTAAATATTGCTAGTAATTAGGTTACCGTTCTTAGTAATATATACCCCATTTCTTTAAAGGAAGTCTCAAAAATCCTAAATAATATTAACGTTGCTAAGTACCTAGGTATCGGCAGTCTATCCTATAAAATCCTCCCTAAAATACTCCCATAGTTATAAATTAGTGTAATATTTATTTTAGTAG
>Ga0307515_10008391_pt1 | contig 20146 bp, 30 predicted proteins | sample 17_EM_MG_FD_194513 | JGI IMG/M metagenome (GOLD analysis project Ga0307515, IMG submission 194513) | Populus trichocarpa ectomycorrhiza microbial communities from riparian zone in the Pacific Northwest, United States - 17_EM | ecosystem: Host-associated > Plants > Roots > Unclassified | place... | reverse complement strand
TTGGCCACAACGCCAGAGCGTTCGTTTAAAATAGGAGACCGACAGAGCAAGAAGAAACGGTGAAACAGCGATCGGAGGGCAATATGCAACGCGACGCGTGGTATTGAGGCCGGGCGCGGAGTAATCCACCACCGGGGTGTCTCTGACGGCTCTGACGGAGCGCGTCCACTCTGACGGAGCCATCCCGCCCGGACGGAAATATTTTTTGCTGATGTAGCTAGTTGACCAACACGAACATATGTTTCTCCGAAATCAGTCTGAATCTAGCGATTGAAACATAGGCTTGCCTGGTGATGTGTGGACCCATCGGGGTTTCCCCTGGTCTCGAAGAACCATATGGAGTCAACCGGCTTCACAACCAATCGCACAGAGAAGTCCATCTCTGTCTCAACTGTGTTGCATGTGGAGAAGTCCATCTCAGGCATCATGTTGCTCAATGTATTCTGCATATTCTCGCAGTCCCAAAATATCAATTCTGTCTGTGGTGCATGAAATATATGCATTCCGCTCTTCGTCAAAGATGACTTCTGTCTGTGCTTGAAACACTTGAAAATTTGAGTCCCATATCATAAATAATATAGTTGAGTCCTGCGTATATCCTTCCATCATACAGGACATTGATCGTGGAACGAATTGACATTGGCGCTGGCATTGGTGAATCAGCTTGCTCACACAGCAGCCAAATCATTGCAGGGGGTGAATAGAAGCCTCTTGCGATATCGTGTTGCCATCCTTATTGTAAGCAGGCTTGCCAAAGTGATGGAGCATCTTGTATGTATCTTTGTCTGGTGCTTTGTTGCCATCTCAGTAATCTCTTTATGTCCAGCCATGGCTTGAGGATTGCTGATTGAGGTAGACCACAATGTTGACTGCTTCTCCACATATCTGGATTGGTGCTTGGAAGTCAATCATCATAGCTGGAGCCTTCTCGGTGATGGCACAGATTGTTCTCTCCGCGACAGCGTTCTTCTGGTCAGAGTATGGCGGGTACTGTTCGGATGATGTTCTGCAGGCAGTGAGCACCCCGCAGAATGTCTTGTTATCATACTCTCCTCAGCTATTAATGCATGGTAATAGTATGATTTGATTTCCCTTGCCCATAGCATCAACTCGGGCCTGAAAGGCCTTATAGGTGGCAGTCCAAGTTTCCGATTCCTGTTTAGGGATCATGCATTCACGTGTGAAGCCGGTATAGTCGTCAACACATTGTATCAAATGCATGTTGGTGCCGAATGTGGCAGTGGAGAATGGACCACATACATCTGAGTGTACCTGCACAAAGTGCTGCTGAGTTCACTTGGCCTTGACTCGAATTATCTTTTGCTTGCAGTTGGCTTGAATTCTCACAGTGCACATCGAATCGTTGTTCCTGTAATCGGTGCAGAGACAACTTGCCAACATAGGCTATATGTGTGTGAAGCGCCGATGACATACTGATTACTGTAAGATTGTCAGAGTCTTTCAAGTGGACTTTGACTTCATAGCGGTGATTGGGGTTGTAACGGGAGTGGTTGTTTTACTCAGAGGAGCGTTGAGGGATAGACTCATTGGTTCAGTAGCGCGGGTGCTTTGGGTTCTCTTCCTTCAAGTGGATGTGGACTTGAAGTTTGTGCTTGAATAGATGTTTGAGGGATTACTTGGAAGTCCATCCGAGGTTGATGCTGAGTGTGTGCTTGCAACATTGGGAGATCTGAAGTCGGGATCATTGATGCGATGACCAGCGATTGAAATCGGTGATGGTGGCGATGTGTAGAAGGATTTTTCGCCACCAAACGTAGCCGTAAATGGAGTCAAGTCCAGTTGATTGACGGAGAATGGTGAAAGATGAAATGTCGGTTTGCAAAGTGCATTGATCACATAACCCTGAGTAGCGTCAGTAAGTTCATGATAAGTTACAGTTATAGTGTTATCATCGCCAAGTTGAATGGGCATAGGTCATTATTGTATCTTGAGACAGTTGAACAAGCTGCGATTGTTGCACATATGTGTAACGGCGGCACGTGACCCAGGTCCGGGTAACGGCCATTCTATATAGTCAGCTCGCCACGAGACTTAGATCTCTAGCGATAATCTTACCTATACACCTATTTTACTATAACTCGAGTCCACGTTTGCAACCGTATACCATAATTACCATACGTATGCCTATAAGGCCGAACGCTGGCGTACGCGCCCTTACAATATGGTGAGATGCCCTGGAGTCATTGTCCCAAATTGTCTTGGGACTGCAGAAACAGGGGTGAAGAGCAAGACCGGATAGTTAGAGGAGATTTCAATCTCGAGCGGAGGAAATTCACGCTGTTCCTTTTGCAACTCAGTTTCGGGTTTCCTTCTGTCCTTTGTAGTGAGCACAATTGAGTCCGATATGGCATTGCATCCTGCAATGGTTGCATGCCCTCTGGTGGCTTCCTCCAGCATTGTCTCCATCTGAGTTATCATTTTCACTGGAATTGCCATTTCCGCCAGAATTGCCATTTCTGATCTGAGCACGTTTCCACATGACACATGGCTTCATGGTGTGAATATCCATTCTGCAGTAGGTGCAGCGGTTCGTCGTGTCGGGTCCAGATCTCCCACATCCATTGCGCCCACACCGACGACCACCAAAACCTCCTCGTTGAGAGTAAAGAGTGGCACCAGTTGAGTTGTCCGTAATTTTAGTTACGAATGACATAGTCTCTTCGTCCCAATGAATGGCATCCATGATGTGTTGTGAAGCGGGAGCCGGGACTTGTCATTCGGAAATACTGATCATTGTGCCAAAAGCATTCTGTGTGAGTGTAACGAGATGAGTCACAACCCTGTCATCAGAGATCTCTTCCGCAGAGCCACTCATTGGATTCTAGTAGTCAATTCACTAACTGAAGTAGGTTGTTATCATGTCGTCTTTTGCTGTATGACAGGCATGCAATTTGCGTTGGATCTGCATTCTACTGAGTTTGGAGACTGTGTTATCCAATGAATCTTAGAGAAATTCCCATATCTCTGCATAATGGATGCTGGGTTTAATATGTGGAAGAATCTGGTCACAGCATTCCATATAGATGATTGATTGGGTGTTGTTTCATAGTGTTCACCAGTTTCAGAGCTCGGTACGGCACTCCCGGACATTCTGTCATGGCACAGGCTTTTCTGTAGTCATGATCTGATAAGCATCTGCTTCTATGATTACTCATCGCACATTCTATTTCCAGATAGGGTAGTTGTTTTCTGTCAACTGAGGGATATTTCCATAAACGCTCTGGAAAGTTTTGGTAGGCATTGTGTGGGATGGTGGTAATTTTGGAGAATTTTAAGGTCTTGTAAGAGCAGGAGAACATAGATTTCTGGGATTTTGCTAAGAGCAGGAGAACAGAGGTTTCAATGGTCTTTGTGAGAGTGGGAGGACGGTGTGTTCAATATTTCAGATGATTCTGTAATGGTGGGTGATGGTATTCGAGGTTTTGGAGGTCTTTGTAATCAACAAGGTTTTTGGAAGGTTGTGGAAGTGAGAGTAACAAGAAAGGAAACAAAAGAGGTGATTGAATTCAGTAGCGACAGCAGGGGTCATAACATGTTGATAAGAGCTATTGACTCGATTGTTAGTACACGAGAGGCGGACAATGCTAGGTGGTAAATATGATGACCATGAGGGCCAGTATTGTGTGAAGACCAAATGGGCAGTCATTGTGTGAAGACTAATGAGATAGTTATGATCAGGAACCATAGGGCTTCCTTCACAGAGAAGTATGTAACTCATGGCGAGTTTCCACCAAACCACAAATACATAAACGCATCACGTTTCATTCTCATGACATTGGAACAGTTCCATGACTGATTCACAAAATGACCACTATTGAAACCTTACGCCTTTACCTCCTGATGTGTTCTAGCTAGGTCATCACCAAATAGAAACTGCATTCGGATGCCGACACAGTCAAGGCTTCCCTGTTGCTGGAAACATACAGAGCAACATTGTCATTTTTCACCTGAAGATATCTGAATTGCAAAGTCGGTACCAAATCTGCTACCTGTCAGTGAGTTCTTGAGTTTGGTGACCAGATTGATAGACATGATAATTCAGCTGTGCACGTGCAACAGTCATGGAGACCATCCGCCAAATATAGACAACATACTGTGCAGTATTCTGACCAATACATGTGCGTCTGCAAGTATGGTTGAATACCATCAGCCGAAACCAGAGGCAGACTTCCTCCCCAGTTGAACGAGACAATCCTGAGTCAGACAGTACAAGACCTTTCAATAGTTCACCACACAAGACCTCTCCATTTCCGACTCTACAAGACCTCTCCAACTATGATGTTACATGATATCTCCTCATCTGGCCATCATACTTCTGTCTCCGTCTGGCACCTGTACATGAAATATAATAAAGAAACACATATTCAGCCGGGTGCAGTGACTCTTTCAGCCTGAACGGGCTCCATTACGGACATCTAATGCACCCTGGTGGTGTAAATTGAACGCCGCGCAGCAATGCAAAACATTGAATTGCATATTGCCCTCGGATCGCAGTTGCCCTGGTTGTTCCCTCATTGTTAGTCTACAATGTTATAAGAATAATCTGCCGTGTTGGCCAATGGTGATTCTAAGTGGGAACCAGTTCATTGGATGCAAGTTTGAATTGAAATTGCAATTCAATCGGTGACGCTGCGAGACTCTGTCCTCACATTTTAAGACCTGAACAAACCAACTTCAGTTGCAAGGTATTTGGGTGAGCACCAGGGCAAGCCAGCACTCAACGAACAGTCAATTTATGTTTAGGAGCTTGATTTTGAATACTCATTGTTCTTCTCCAGGGTGACATCAATTCAGCAAGCAATAACACCTCTGCCGTAGACAGTTTACCCACTCCCAGTCATTCCGTCACTCCCTGAAACACACACTCTGACATCATATTCATCGCGATACCCGAGATACACATTCACATTCTGAACCTTGACCTTGAACCGTCATGCCATTGTAAGTCGATCAATCCCTAACATGCAGCTGTTCTTCCAATCTATACCTCAAATTCTGGGATGTATGCTACATAAACTGTGGCACGCTGTTGGTGTTGTTTAACCATACTGTATTGATTCGGATTGGAGTCTGACAGAACCCTCATATCCCCTCCGCCTCTGGGCAAGCCGGCTAGGTGGACGAGCTCCCTCCATGCTACCCTTAATCCCCACTGACAAATGACAGATAAGAGAAAGACAACAAGGGAAGAATGAAATAATGATATTACCCTGTCGCCGCCAGTGCCGCTCTTGAGCTCCAAGCTCTTAGCCCACTCCATACCGCTACTTCAATTGGGCGGAATCTTCCTGACCTCAGTGGCCGCAAGGAAGTCCATCACCGCTGGGTGTCACTCATCTATGGTAAAAAGTTCCGAGATCTGTATGCGCTCGCATCTGCCGGCTTTCCAGCCCATTGTCATTCCCACCGCCTTCTATGGTTCTGTCTGGTGTTCTCTCCACCGGCTGCAGTGGCGCAAGAGGTGCTCCCAGGTCTGGGACTCAGTCCCTCCACAACACCACGATGTGTCATCATCTCGGTGGCCAAACGGTGTGGCCTAGACTCTGGTGGGCGCATGCCCTGTCTTGAGTCACTAAAATCTGGGTGCCTAAGACTTTACGCTTGCCGTCGGGATTGGTCTTTTGGTCCTTACCGTTTCCATTAGTCTTTTGCTGAAGTGCTTGCTGTACTGGTCAGCCTCCCACTCTGCCTTTGCTGCTGATCTTCTCTCCGAGATTTATGTAGCCCTGTTTGAGGACATGGGGTATGGCCACAGTATCATTGTGCATCCGATCTTGAGTCTCAGGCCAAGTGCGCCTGAGGGTCTGAATCTTTGTGTCCGGGGATGCCGCAGTGTTCAGGGACCCAGTGGATCATAGGTCCGATGTAATTGGTGCGGAGACTCCAGGCCCTTCCGTAAATCCACCTCGCCACTCGCTGCCCTTGGCACATCACAAGGTGTGTCACTCATCAAATTGCGACGTGTGTGTCGCTGAAGACTGCCACTGTCTTCACTCCAAGCATCTGCAATATATGTCTCTTGTGGATTGCCACGTCATGCGGGAGCCTTATCACCCACAGTTCAGTGTCGAAGACCACCATTCATCCATTGCCCAGATAGCTGCTGTGAGACTTCCATTCATTTCTGAGTTTACACGCTGCTGCGTCTCCCACTTGGCCATCGTCTGAGGGCTATCGATCGGTCCACCATAGTCAGACACCTGCTGCAACTTTGGCTTCTTCCTCTCTTGCCCTTTGCTGCGTGGCGCATTTGGCTGCAGTGTTCTCATCCTCTATGGTTGCCCTAACCACAGTTGTATCGCCTGGGGCCGGCAAGTTCATGCCTTTGGTTGTCATGGTCCATCCTGACTACTCTGCATATCAGTGCACTTGACGAAGGGCTTTTGAGTAGCTCCTGTTGTTTGCAACTGCATGGCATTTCTCATCTCGCTGCGAATTGCTGTTGTCCAGAATCTAATATTACAGTCTCCGGTGTAAGCCCTGTCTCACTCACTATTGCACCCGACGGGGCTGTGGGCAGCAGGCGCAGGATCAATCTGGATTGCCGATTGAGGAGCACTCGGAGGTCATCTCGCCTGCTGACTTGCATGTGGTCCCACCAGAGCTCACTCGTATATGGTGTGACCTCTTGGACACACACCACCTGGACAGCCCTTACGCTCTCAGGAACAACTCTGAATGTCTTCGTACAAGATTGAAATGTGTGTTCGGTTTCCCTAGCTTGCATCGTGCATCGGTTATGGTGATCCTTCAATGTCAGAGATGCGACCATGAAGAGGTCCAGCCCGCATGTCGCCTGTGCATTGAATCGTATGGGCCCTTTTCCGAATGTTATCATTGTTTTCAGTTTTGGCCCGTGGTGTTTCCTGAAGCCTCCTCTGACATGAATAGCGCCGCCTCTGTCATTGCAATGTCGAACTGAAGCCCTGGTCTACTTCCCCCTTGATTCTGTTCATTTCGCATTTCTCAAGTATTGAGATGACCTGGTTGACATCGATTGGGGACCGCACCAAGCCGAGCTTGTTTACAAATGATATCCCCATGGCTTCTGATACATACTATTCAACCCACTTGAATAGTCCTAAAGGCAAGATTGCAAAGAGAATAGGTGACACAAGTAAGCCTTGCGGGACCCCTGCATCTACTGTGTGTCTTTCAGTGGCATTGCCCATGAGTATCATCTCCACCATTCTGACTTACACAATACTCTCCATCAACCGTGTAAGGTTTCTGTCCATTTGCCTGAGCAACATCAAGTGGACTACTCTTCCTTGTGCCATGCTTGGAGAGGCTGACGTAATGTCTATGAGAAGCAAGCCAGTTATCTGACAATGCGGCAAGCTGCATGGGGTCAGTTGACCATAATGCCCGATGCATCGATGGCTGACCATCCGTTACTTCTTCCGAATTGCCCATCGCTCAGTAGCCCTTTTCTTTCGGCCTCTTCAGACAGCCGCCCCGCAGCTACTTTCTCGCCCAGTTCCCCCATGCATCTAAGTAGTAATACGGAGTGGCAGGCCTTCAGCTTGGTATAATCGTGGTTGCCACGCTTGCAAATCACCACACCGCTAGCCCGGTTACATACTGCTGGGTTTCCTCCAAGCAAATTGTCACCCTCGTCAGCCTCCCGATCCTCTCACTGTCTCACTCCCCGAGCAGCTGTATACTGCCAAATAACTGCATGTCTGGTCCCGGTGCTTTCTTGACTGACTGAAGATATATGGCTCGCTCGGCTGCTTGCTCAGTGATGCATGTACATGTGTAACCGGCAGGAGGTAGATCATTGCACTGCCCGTCCTCTTTCTGGGGAAAGGATTCGTGCCTCAGCATCTCCAACTTCTCCAATACTGTCTTGGCTTACAGGCCTTCATTGGCTTTTAAGGCCTCCACGGACATACCTGCTCGAGGGTTCGCCTATCGTGCCGCTCACCATACCTCTACTGCCCTAAGGGTTTGCAAGTAATCGCTCCACATTATTCTCTTTGACTGCCAGATCAACTTCTGGAGCTCTGCCTTTGGTTGGGAAGCCTCCAGCTGGTTCCGTCTTCCTTTACTCTTTCTCCCGACGGTCCTTCTTCTTTCATTCATCTCGGCGTTCCACCACCTCTGTGAGCTGCCACAAATCCTGATTTTGTTTCCTGTGGCTTCATGAACGCTGCTCTGCGCGTCTTGACACCATGTGGCCTCGTGCGTAGCCTCGTCCACCGAACACTCTGCGGCTAGTTGAGCTCTCTCCTTCACTCATTCAATCCATAGCACCCACGCTGGTTCCGTGTCCTTCTCCGTCAATGCGGCTAAATTCCACTCTTCTACCCTGTCATGAGCCACCACCCCCTGCCGGTCTACTCCCACCACCCATTCTATAACCACATAGTCAGATCCAGTGGCATGGTCATCACCCAATATGGTCCACTTTACTATTTCTCGCATTACCAATGTCAGGTCTATGACTGTCTCACCTTCCTGGTCCTCTCATATTCAATAGTGGGGATGCCTGCGGTCATTTCCAATCACAAGTCAGTTCTCGTCAATCATGTCTTCCCAGAAGTTAGTATTCCGCTGCCGTTGGTATCTTGGATTCCATTATTTGCTGTTGGCCGTTGAATGCTCCTGCGAGGATAGTGTCGCCCTGCTGATTGACTCGCTGCGAGTTGAACTTTCCTTCCAGTCTCTCCCTCTCAACCAACTGCATCTCTTCCTCATCATAAACATCAACAAGCCTCGTTATGTTTTAACCTCTTGTCCTCATGTTAGTAGTTATAACATTGTCGTTGCCCCCATACTCAATTCTGTGCTCTGATCAATAACCAGGCCACTCCCCTTCTGTATCACCTTCCAAACTCTTTCTCTTGTTCTTATGTCATATGCTGAATGGTTGATCCCAATCACTCCTCTTGCTCCCGGTGGCGGTGGGAAGCACACTATGTTTGCCCTGCGTTCGACTCCGGTCTCCAGCGCCAGAATTGTCCATTTGTATGACCTTGTGCAGTTGTACTGGATGACTCTAATCATTAGTAGACAGCCCTCCAGATCAGGTCTCAGTTTCAGTATCAGTCACGGTCCTGGTCGCACATGCAGTCTCTCCCATCATGACGTCTCTTGCCTGCCCCACTCCCTCCTCTGCTTCGTCCATATCCGCCATCTCATCTTCATCTCCGTCTCCTTTCGCCACCTTCTGGGGCCAAGAGCCAAGAACCACTCGGTTGGAGGCCGTTGCCATGTCCCAAGTTACTCTCGTGGACTCACGTCCTGCTAGCCCCATATTTCTGCTCTGGCGCACAGCATTGGTGACTACCGCCTTTTTCACGCACCTGGTGCTAAACGCGATGTGATATCCTTTGCCATTAGGGCACTTCTCCAGCCTGTTGCCACAGAGTGATCCCGGCTTTACAGTGCATCCCACTACATTGCACTTCTGGTTGCTTGTCCGTTGATGGTCGGAGCAGTAGCCATACTTGGGCATGTTGCTGAACTTGTTCTCGATGTGGCCCCACCCACACCAGAGCTCACACCTACCATCAGGTCCCATATTGGTGTACGTGTTGACTCGGTATGACACCCCTGCTGCCTTGATCCCGTTCTTGACTTAGCTCTGTCGAACCTTGTTCTCCATTATGACGAAAACGACCGATGACTGATATTGCTTTGTTCTTCCTCCTCTCTCTGCTGGTTTGGTGGTTCGCCAGCCATCTTACTTGGGTGGAGATCAGTAGACCCTCAATCTCCACGTCGAAGTCTTCGCACATGTTCTGGAGGCCATCCGTGCGTTTCCCCATGTACCGTGTGAGAGGGACTTTGTGGATATTTAGCCATATCAAGGACTCAGTGTCTTCAACGTCCACGACTCCATTGTGGACGGTCCTCGCTGCTGTGATGATGATATTGTGGCACGGCAGATCCATCTCTGGGGTTGTGCTTGGGTGCATGATTGCCGAAATGGCACCCTTGGCATTCCTTTTGGCGTTTATGATCCTAATGTGGGCCGGTGCCTTCTGGTGGAAGAGTACTCTGATGATTGCTGATGCAATTTCCTGGTCCATTTTTTCGGAGAGCGGTACACTCTCGGCTGGTCTTGAGCCCAAGTGGCCCTTTGGGATGTGCGATGCAGCCGTGGGGGAGGGGCCTGGGCCCTCGTCTACCGGGCGGAAGCCCTTTGACTTCTGGCTCTGGGTGGGACAATCTCCCCCAGTTTAGCGGTTGTTGGTGCTGACTTTGGTTTGGGTGCAGTCTGCGATTGAGGCTGCAGGTTTGAGATGCAGTGTGGGCGTCGGTTGCTGCTGCAGTTGCTGGTGGTTCTCTGGTCCCTCTGCTCGCATTGTGTAAGCTGGTTGCGACGCCTCTAGCCCCCCACCACCTGTCCTTGCAGTCACTTCTCTTTCTTTCTCTCTCTCCGCCTGGCATAGCGCTACACCTTCATGGTCATTGCGATCCTATTCGCGATGCCTGCCCCCCAGAGCTTGTCACCATCGTTGCATGCATCCCACTTCTGATCTCTCTCTTGCATCCAGGTCATCATTTCCCGCCATTGTGTCTCCTCGCGGGCTGCTTGGGCTTCAACACGGATTGCAAAATGTCCAACTGTTCGGGCTAGCTGCGTCAGCTGCTGTGTCACCTGACATATCGTCCTTGGCATGCAGCTCTTGCAGTCGCAGGGGGCGGCCAAGGCCTCGCGCCTCCTTCTCCTTTGTCCGCTCTCCATTTCTCCAATGCGTCAAAAATTGTTGCCCGCGCAGGCTCCGCAGTGATAGATGTTGCGGCTGTGGCCATCTCAATCGCAGCATCGATGGTGGCGTCGCTCCTCAGGTCACCAGCAACCCTGAGGTCCAGATCACTCCGCACGCTCACGCTGAATTCGGTCATCACTTCTCCTAGACACGCCTCCTATTCCTCATCGTCGCTTGCTCTTTGCCTGACACGTTGCATCAGTCACATTTTCTGCCCAGCCTTTACTGCAACCCACTCCATGGCATGGATATTCGTGCGTGCCCTCTGCCTGGGTTAACATGGGTGCGAGGACGCTCGCTCCGGGGTCAATGCGACGTCCAGAACCCATGGAAACAGGGTGTTTTTCAATTTCGATCGTTGTTGTCGACTTATTGCACTGTTTCTGTTTCGCCAACACTTTTGTCGCTGTATTTGGGATTAACTGCGGCATGCTGCAAGATATTGGCACGCGGTGCATTGCCTCTTGGGTTTTGTCACTTAATCCTCTGAAGTCTGTGATCGTAGCTTTAGGATACTTTCCTTCATGGAGGTTTTGGGGTCCCATTAATTCGGGCTTCGCATATGCCTGGGAGGTCAGGGGGGCAGCCAGATCAGCAGCGGAAGGGTGGATTGTACAGGTGGCAGCACTGTTCTTCGGACTGTGAGCGAGGGGTTGGAGATCGAGCTCTCTAATTTCGAAGGAGAGAGTGTGACACTGAATGGTGATTACTTGCGGCAGGTTGTTGAGATTGTGATTGAATGTGTTCCAACCATCCTTGATGTTCATTTTATGGGCTTGTTCATGTCTCTCATTAGAAAACTGTTGCAACGCTCCATATCAATGAATTTGTTCAGGACGGACGGACGGGACGGTTGAGAACACTGTATATAAGCTTATAGTTTTCCCTCTCTTTGGATCGACAGACAATTGAGCTTTTTCGTTCTTTCTCTTTTACTCTCAACAACCACAGGGCCACTCCTAATGCACGGGCCGACAAGCGAAAACTGGGATATCGACGTTGGTGTGATTGTAATTTCTGATTGGATCCATCCCAATGTATTCATGGTATTTTCCGTACGGAAACCACTTCTTTGTATGCTATAATCCGGCTAATCACAGCAACTGCGCTCAGCGGGCAGAGCTACAACAGATTCCGAATGTGCACGTAGCCGGAAATTCGCCAGTGATCAACGGGCATGGTGAATTTCGTGACCCTCCATTAGTCATTACTGTAGCGGACTAACTATATGACAGGTATCTCTCCATGCATTGCGTCCGACATGGACCCTAGTACCAACTGCACAGGCAATGGAGGGTCGCGCTATCAACTTGGAATTCAACGGGGTAAAAAGTATCGTTTGTGTATTGTCAACACTTCTGCCGCCAGGCATTTTAGCTTTGCAATCGACAACCATATGCTGGAGGTTATACAACCAGATTCCGCGCCAATAGAACCATATCAGACTGAGGAATAAACGTCGCCATTGGTACTGCTCTCTGTGCTTTTTGGGCGCCTACTACGTCGATAACTAAATGATATAGGCTAGCGAGACACGGTCGTAGTCACCACAACGCCTAATTCAACATATCCATTCCCTTCCCCGCCATCTGACAGGAACTTCTGGATCCGCACAATACCTCTTAGAGATTGTGATGGACTGCAATCGGGCCTGTAGCCTACCTACGGCATCCTCCGGTACACAAATTCCGGTTCAGATCCGGTTTCTAAACCTTACCACTTGGATTATTCCATACAGAATTGTACTGATGTGCTTGCCCAACATCTATATCCCATAGTACCGCGAAATGTTCCGCACCTCCTAGTCTACGACCGAAACCTGACTATACAAATTAACAGTGAGCCTACACATGGTTTTAAGCGTTGGATGATAAGTAGCCGACCGATGTGGCTAGATTGGGACGATCCTGCAATTTTGAGCCCAGCAAACACTACCTGGAATCCAGAGTATGCTGTGGTTGTTGACTAGGGAATTGGCCCGGTGGCTTCCTTAGTCTCGATGCTGGTGGACTCGGGCATGTGGCCGGTGGCTTGCCGCCTCCATCGGCCTCGTCTGCCCCCACCAGCCTCACCTACCCCCATCTACCTCACCTACCCCCATGCTGAGGAGGAGGGCTCGGCACTGGTACTCGGCTTTGGGCTCCGGCTTTGGCAGTTGGCATGGAGTTTTCCTTCTCTCTCTTTCGTATATAAGTTCATAGTTTTCTCTCTCTTTGGATCGACAGAAAACTCTTCTTCTTCTTGTCCATCATCTTCTTCTCGTGTCAACAGTGGTTGTAGAAAATAGGATGAATAAGAGGGCATATTTCATCATCCAGGGTATGTGTATGCCTTTAAGTCAGAATACGAGCAGAGAGCCGAGGTGTTGCAGAGTCTGAAGACTTAATGGTGCCCGAGGAGTCCGGAGGACCTCCTCCTCATCCAATACACATGTGTCACGCTAGGACTTTTCAGGATGGTGTAACCTTGACACCATATTGGCCTCAGGTTCTGCACAACCCCTTACGAGCTACTTGATTCAATGTATTACCTGGCTGGAGGATCCCGGTTTTAGGTAGGGATCAGTACTGCAGGCCCTAGTGACCGCTTCAACTTCTTAGAGTTTCACTATGTATGTACTTGCCCTTTCAAATCTAAGAGGATCAGTACTCATTTAGGTAAGTACTTATGTACATGCTTTGCATATAAAAATAGTGTAACTACCTTGGAGGGGTTTAGTAAGCTGCTGTTGCGGCCACTATCACTGTGACGGAGAACCAAGAGTTTGATCATGGAAGTAACACTCGCTGGGGTGAAATCACAACCTTTGTAGGAGTTATATTTATGGGCTAGTGGGAATTTGCGGTGCTGATGGGATCCAGCTTGGCTTATGGACCCCATCTGGGCTGATGGACAATCGGGAGTCAGCTTGATAGGCATCGATGAGTGTGCAGGCATGTGTGCAAGCCATACACGGACTACGCTATATATGAGCATACTAGCTCCCCTCCTGTGTATAGTTAATAAGAAATTAAGAATTATCACATTCAGCTCACTCAGCTGACCAAGGACCCGTAACGTTGAATATCTAGGTAGCGAATGGCAAGTTGTAAAGTAGCAAAGGCATCCCCAAAGATTTTCTATACATGCTAAGACTTTCGTCTTCTCTCTAAATGATAGAATACATTCACACGGCTCTTCCCTTTATATTCGCAACACATGATACTGCGATATAGACAATACACAGTGCAGAGAGAAAAACTAGAGACATATCGTACAACAAAGTAGCAACAGTCCTTGATCAAAATCGCAATGTGAAGTCGCTGGTGTGTCATATAGCTACCGTGCTCTGCTTTCCATGGGTGTTATTACGACAGAGGGCGTCGTCATATATTGTCACTCTCTTATTTCGGGTTCTAGTATCTGCTCCGTCGCGAGTGCTGTAGCCGATGACAGGCTGGAGAGAGCGGCGATTCCGCGTTATCATTCTTGGTATAATTTAATACCGCCGCTAGACATTTCGTGCCACTACACCGGCTGCTTTGTACAAAAGATGAGGTTCTGGCTGGTCCATCTCGGTTTCTCTAGGGCCCCATACAGGGCCTATAGGGGACTGGCGGCTACCAGAAGTAGGCATTCGGTGGTGGTGCAGGTATTTATGCCCAATGTAGCTTTAAAATTTGCTGCGGGGGTGCTGTTATGCCATGAAACGGGTGGCAGTGTGCCTTAAAGCGAGTGGTGTGGGTGCTGCAATGCCGGTGGAGGGCCTGAGTACGACAATTGTAGTATAAAGTAACTTGATGTTCACCACTTCCCATAGTTGACTGTTATATGTCATGACATCATAGAGACTACACGGCCCTGTAGGTATTTAGTCCGAGAATCATTTGCCCTAGTCTCAGACGGTCCCGAATTCTCAGCCCCGAAAATCATAGTCCAATCCCGTGCAGAGTGTTGCCCGGACGGGACGGACTATTGAGATGCCTGCAATGCTGGTCAAACAATAGAATTGAGAATTGGGTTACGCGAGTAACAGTGGTATGTTGGGATCTCTGCCACCTAGCCGGCTATCCGAAAGGGGTGGGGAGTGGGCTGTGCTATACTCTAGAAAGAGTAATACAGTATAACTGAAACAAACAAACAAAACATGTTGAATATCCGAATTGCAAATGGCAAAGAGTAGCACCGGTTACCTGAAGATATAACTGAGGTTATTTGTATGTCGAGTTTTTCTCCTTCTATCATCTCTCTGGATCTGAGTCCATGCACATTGTTCTCCCCTTCCATTTGTATGAATATGGTTTCCGCACTAACGAACTACTGACTGGGTGAGAAATTGTGAAACATCCTGCGTGTGAAGAGAGGTAGTTCTCAACATCGAGGTGTAAATGTCTGTCAGTGCTAGACATAGACTATAAGCTGTTTCTTTCTCATCGTGAGCAGTACAGACCAGTAAGGAATTAGTACGTTTCATGAACGATCACTCGCATAGGAATAGTATTCGCTGTTACAGATGTACACGATGTTACAGGTCTGATACACGGTGCTGCTGCAGGGGCCGACGCCTCCTGTATATATCTCGAGTCTTTCTCTTTCTCTCTTCTGTACCATAGAATACATGCACACGGTTCTCCCCAACCTCCATATCGTAACATTCGTTGTTGCTGTACGGTCGGGAAGGAGGTCGCTCCCATACTGAGTTCAAAGAAGGTTCACACACCTGCAGTGATTCACGATTACTCACTCGCTAATCAGCTCGCCACTCCATTTTCTCCGCTGTCTTTGAAGCCGTGGATTGCCCCGCGGTCAATCTGAAACCTTGTTATACTTAGAGCTCCAATCTGTGCAACAGTCTCGAACGCCAGAATTACAGCCCGAAAATTACCCAAAAGGAGTCCTTACGATTTCAAAAAACATTTATATCGGTTTGTCATGAATACACCCTCATCTAATAAGGTTTCGTAGTTTTCTAATCACATCGGCATGATGGGAGATTATCCGGGGATACAAGGAGTATCGAATGGGAATTCGCTCCAGTTCGGGAAGTAAAAGTTGTCGGAAGTTCTATGCAGGTTTATCAAAGGCTTAGACATTTAGCGAGAGGTTTGAAGAGTACCGTAGTCCAAACCGTAGTATGGTGTAAATGTAGATATGCACAGCAACCAGACTAGTAAATTCATGTTTCTTTAAAGGAAATCAACGTGAAAGAAACATCTTCGAGCGCGTCCTGATGGATTCGATGGATACGCTGTGTACACTCTTAGTGCTTGACATCTGATTTCCGTTTGGCGCTAGTTAATAAATGTTACAATATGGGGAGAAGTGTGTGCATAGACTGGTACAGAGAGAAGAGAGGAGGAAAAAGACTCCAGACATATGCGGGGAGCATCAGCTCCTGCAGCAGTGACCGTGTATCAGATCTGTAACATCATGTATCAATAAAGTGTTACAGATATACATGATGTTACAGGTCTGATACACGGACACGGCTGCAGAGGCTGATGCCTCCTGTATATATCTCGAGTCTTTCTCCTTCTCTCTTCTCTGTATCATAGAATACACGCACACGGTTCTCCCCAACTTCCATATCGTAACATAAAGGCCGGTTAATCATACGAGTGATAATCATGATGCCGCACACTAACGTTCCAAATCAGTATGAAAAGATCAGCGAGGCCACCGGACAGCAGAAAGCGGCGGGGTCACAGCGGAGAAGTAGTAAGAACGCCGGAAGATGAAGAATGTCAAAGGAGTAGCGAACATGTGAGGCGTTATTGTTTAATTTGTCCTACAGCCGCTTAAAAACAACTCCAAAACACACAACCTCTACAACATTCCTTATCTCTGCTCCATGCTCCACAATGTTCTATAACTACGTAGCCGCACCACACATCCTGAGTAGCCGCAAAACACTCACAGAGAGTAAAGCGTTCAAACCATGACACCACGTGGTAACAATCACCTTCCCTCCGAATGTGATATAACCTGTCTCTCACCGCAAGGCGACAACCGCAGCGCCCCCAGCAGCAACACCGGCAACCGCCACCAACGCCGGGCAACAGCTAGCAGGGCAATAGCTGACAGCGCAATAGCTAGCAGGGCAATAGCTGACAGGACAATAGCTGACAGGACAATAGCTGGCAGGGCAATAACTGACAGGACAATAGCTGACAGGACAATAGCTGACAGGACAATAGCTGATAGGACAATAGCTAGCAGGGCAATAGCTGGCAGGGCAATAGGTGACAGGGCAATAGCTGGCAGGGCAATAGCTGGCAGGGCAATAGTTGACAGGCCAATAGCTGGCAGGGCAATAGCTGACAGGCCAATAGTTGACAGGCCAATAGCTGGCAGGGCAATAGCTGACAGGCCAATAGCTGGCAGGGCAATAGCTGATAGGCCAATAGCTGGCAGGGCAATAGTGGACAGGGCAATAGTTGACAGGGCAATAGCTGACAGGGCAATAGCTGGCAGGCCAATAGCTGGCAGGGCAATAGCTGGCAGGGCAATAGCTGGCAGGGCAATAGCTGGCAGGGCAATAGCTGGCAGGGCAATAGCTGGCAGGGCAATTGCCGGCAGGGCAATTGCCGGCAGCGCAATAACTGGCAGCGCAATAGCCGGCATGGCAATAGCTGGCAACATTGGAACAGCAGCCCCAATCGTCATACCAAGACTCTGCAAGTATGCGAAAAAACTACCTGCCGCCACAACGCCCCCCATTGTAGCCTGCCAAGCCGCTGCTATAGATCCTGTGGAACAGCACCATCAGCCTAACATTCCATAAATCTGTGGATAAGTTAACTCACCGGCAATGGGGCCTTGCCCGCCAAATCCCACTAGAGCAAGCGCGTTTCCGGCAATGAGGTTTCCGATACCACCGAGGACGGAGATGAGTGCTGCCATGTTTGATAGACTGAAATCGTGATGGACTTGGTAGTAGATTGATTGGGCTTCGATTTTTTTTTATATATTTATATATAAAATAGATCCGGTACGTCGCATAAAATTATGCGGTTTGAATAATTAAAACATTTTTTAGACGGGAAGTGATTTTGGTAGGGACTTGGTAGTAGATTGATGGTGTGTATTGTGGGATTTGTGGGAGCGCTGGAAGAACTAGAGACCACAGGGCATATATATATACTTTGTATCCTGCGTACGTTTACCCGAAAATCCGTTGATCGCCACTCAACGCCACGTGGCACTAATCAACGACGCACTTCGCATCCGAATGTCTGTCATGTTCTCCGGTTCTCCCGCAGTGGTAATGAGCGCATAAACCAAACGAGCGGCACAGATGCTTGCTTGCGACGCTAAAAATTACCTAGTGCACTTTACAGCTCTCGGATAATCCAGCTGTATTTGTGATTTCTGCAGTTAGTGCAGCTCGCGCACCCCGGTGAGGATTTGCTCTGAAGACAAACCTGCATTACTAGTCGGGAAATGGCTAGACTGGGTGGATAAATGTTGCATTTACATTGGTCCTGCACGGTTGTAAATGGTGCACGTGGTGTCTCGCCGTACCCATTGCCCGTTTGAGGTCGCCGGTACGCTGGCCGGTCGTCAGCGATAATCATTCCCAGTGTTGCATGCACCCGAGTTTGTACACACGGAAGCTTATCTCCATCACGGTTTTAAAAATAAAACATGCCTAACACAATGTATTTACTTCTCACGTCCTATCAGCCCTAATGTCCCAGATCTAACCCTCTACCTGCATAGAGTTGGCCGTGCATACCGTATCGATCTGGCGTTTACACTCTCTTGAATATTTCAATCGAAGCCATTAACGTGAGAAGAGCCTGGGTTGGTGGTAAGTTTGCGGCTGAATGTCAACTACATAGGTGCATGCGTCTTACAACACGAAAAATGCATGTATATGCTACAACTTCTGCTGGGCCTGCTCATGCGACGAGAGTCATCGTGTACCTATTCTTGGGTCGCCATCGATTTATCGTCTGCTTTCACAGTTGGTAATGGGTTGTTCCTGATATATACATGCAACCCGCGTACACCTATTAGTCTAAAAACATCTGATGTACTACAGGCCAGCTATTTCTTTGGGAACGGGTGGATGTGCTTGAGAGCTTTGACAAGGGAACAAGGAAGTATGAACAACCCTCCGATGACAGCACACCTGAAGTTGTTCCGTCGAAAAAACACATTTTACGCACGACGGTAACTCCCGGTAAGTTGTCATATCTACTCAGCTATGACATACGTAGACTTGCTATATAAGTGTTTGTCTCCCTACACCGGCATTTTTCACAACTGCTGAACATCAAAGATGGTCATCTTTGTCTTTGGAGAGGATTCTCATTCCTGGCTTGTAGCACTCGATTATGAATCGTATGAGTGAGTTCTTCCTCCCATTATTAAATTCTTCAAGGACCGGCTTGAGATATTTTAGGAATGGCCTCCCAGAGGTTCGTAAATTCATTGAAGAAATGGGCTACACAACCAAAGGTGGTGTGAAAAAGCTGGTGTGGCGCCCTAGGACCAAGAGTATCTACTACCGTGACACGAACGGGACTATGTTAGATATATCTAGCTGTGTATACCTCCACTGGACTAGCTATGCAATAAAGCTAAGTAGAAGGCTTCCCAAGCCTTTACAGCCGCGTTGCTTCCGGGCGATCCCCCCTTAGATGTATCATTTTCGACCTATGGTGGCTTCTTTTTCCGATCTCAGAGCGGAAAGCTTGTTTGGAATTACCGAATCCCCGCACCATATCAGGCTCTAGTTACGGATTTGCAACGCACCGGTCAACTAGGTTCGATATGGAATGTATTCTTTGGCTACGGCGAGCTGTGCCTTGTTCAATTCACATCAGGCCACTGTACCGCTTGGGTGACGAGCACGGGACTTTCACATCAATACTTACCGGGAGCCTTGGGGCAGGTTATACACTTAGTGCCAACACAGTATTGTGTCCGTATGACAACAGATATATTTACCTTGAGTGGGATGGGCAGGCGGGGGTTGATGCGAATTGCACATTGCCGGATGCAAGCGCTGCACAGTTGCTCAGCAATATGTTGCGAAGAAACACTTCAAGCAATGTCAGTCATGGGCAGATCGAACAAGAAGCCGCTACTCTTATAATCCAGGTGAGGGGTGCACCGTGTGAGGAAGATGATGAATTTTTAGATGATGAGACAGAAGTCATTTACAGATCCATGGTCCCGACGTACGAAGCTGCTCATACGCCAACTCAGCCACTACAACTGCCACACTATTCCTCACATGCAGTCCATGGATTCTGTTGATGTGAATGAGTGAGTTGATTGTAGCTACAAGAGAGACGGACAAAGGTGCGTCTTAAGTATGATGAGCATGAGGGCGAGCATCGTGTGAAGTCTAAAATGGACAGTCATGGTGTGAAGTCTAATGAGACAGTCACGACCATGCACTGAACCTT
>Ga0307515_10008390_pt1 | contig 20147 bp, 14 predicted proteins | sample 17_EM_MG_FD_194513 | JGI IMG/M metagenome (GOLD analysis project Ga0307515, IMG submission 194513) | Populus trichocarpa ectomycorrhiza microbial communities from riparian zone in the Pacific Northwest, United States - 17_EM | ecosystem: Host-associated > Plants > Roots > Unclassified | place... | reverse complement strand
GCAACCGTGCATGAGACGGTTGAAAACTTTACATATGCGCGCGTGTGTGTAAAGCGAGATTAAACTAGCATTTTAGATTTTTGGATTTTATTAAACCTAAATAATCTAAATAATTTATATTTATAATTCATATTTATATTCTAAAATCCATTAGTTAGAAATCCACAAAGAATAACACTTCACATATAAAATAAGTATCATTCTAGCTAAGGGTGTGTTGTTTTTGCGACTCAACATGTTTATCAAAGTGTTTTTCAATTAAAAAATATTAAATTAATATTTTTTATATTTTTATATAATTTTGATATAATGATGTTAAAAATAATAAAAAATTATTATTTTAATATATTTTTAATTAAAAAATAATTTTATAAAAATATATTTCATCACATTATCGAACACTAATTAAATATACAGGGAACTTTTTTATTTCACCAGACAATTCCTTATTTTATTACTAAAGTAATGACCCACTTTCACTAGACAAATCCTTATTTTATTACCAATGACCCACTTTTTGGAAATAAAAAAACGTGAGAAAACACGTTAAATTATAGAAATCAAGATTCGATCCTAAACCCACAAAACAAAGCACAAATGCAATCGCACCTAACACCATACTCATCATTAATATGCAGATAAAAATATTTAATCAAGGGAAAACAGTACCTATTCGAAATTCATACCTTATAAAAAAATTCTGAGTGTGGGCAGGTGCCCCCCCACTGCCCACGTGCTGCCCTCGCCCCCGGTCAGATGTAACATGACCACGCCATGGAATCCGTGGGTTTGGACTAGACCACTGGATTGCTAATTTATCAACAGGCCCGTTCCTAATTTCTTACACAAAGTCTCGAGGACTCCAGCGACCTCTAATTTGCGCGCGTTGACCCTTTGCACGGTGTCACCTTTGACAACGTAGCAATCTAGAGTTCGTTATGTTGTTAATTTCCAGAAATTGGGAGGCTTAAAGTTATACACACATGGCGTCGTCGTCGTCTTCTTCTTCTTCCTGGATCTTAAAGTCAGGATTATGTTTTCTTTTTGTGAAATCACCTAAAGTTAGAAAATATAATTTTTTTTGTTTTATTTGTGTTATTATACCAAGTTGAAACTTGAAACCATAAATGCCATGTTGGCTTCTTTCTCTGGCCGAAGTAGCACCAAATCCTTCGGTCATCCACCACTAGCTATTAGCATTCTTGAGATTGACGCCCGACTCGTTAAGAATCAGAAATCCTGCTGGCTTCTAGTTCATCTGCAAAGCTTGAGGAGCAAGATGCAAGCCCAGTCCCTCTCTCGCTTTTGAGTCTTGCCCTCTCTTTACATGGCTTTGAAATTTACTGGATTTATAGAGTAAATTTATTTGATAGTATTATAATTATAAATTAACACTAGATAAATAATAAAAACTAAAAATATAATGAAATCAATATTCTATAAAAAAAAAAAATTATGTTGATGATCAAAAACTTAGAGATTGGATATAATAAATTGTAGTCATCTATAGTGTTTTGTAAGAAAAGATATTGTGATTTCCCCACATGATTTAGCTTTATTGTAATTGTAATTCTCAATCAGCTCAATATTAAAAAAAATAAAATCAACAAAGATAATTTTAGAAAAAATCATAACAAAAAAAAAACATATGGGGAAACAGTAGCAATCCACAGTGCTATAAATAAAAAAATTATAAAACTAAATTCTCAACCAACTCAATATTAAAATAATAAAATTAATAAATATAATTTTGTAAAAATTATAACAAAAAAACAAAAAAATATATGTTGGGAAACACTATAGCAATCCACAATGTTTAATGATAATAATAATAACAACAATAATAATAATTTTTATTTCTACCCTTCAAATCAAATCAATGGCTGTTTTTCAATATTTATAATATTTTTTTTCAAATTTATTAGTTATTTTATTAATAATATTAATTATAATACAAATAATAATATTTATAATATTAAAACTATTAATTACAATAAAAGTGATAATATTTGTAACACAAAAAATACTATTTTTAATATTAATACTTTTAATTATAATGAAAATAATAATATTTATAACACAAACAATAACATTTAGAAACCTAAGACTCCAGAATCATGAGTCATGACGCCGGACTCGAGAGAATTGGGTCCTCCGCAGGACCCATTATCCTTGGACAGGCACGGGACGCAAGACAATTGGGTCCTGACGCAGGATCGAAGAGAATGGGGTTCGGACGTTGGACCCATTAGCCTTAGGTCCATTGCCAATGGGTCCCAACCGAGTGGAGCGGGTCTGCAAACCCCAGGCGCGCAGTTCTGAAAACCCGCTCGCTTGTGTCTGCAGCCAGGCACGCGAGTTTGACCCTAACACCCGGGGCATGTAGCCCAGCGCTAAGTGTTTGCAGCCTGGGGCATAACCCCACCCCCTGCAGCCTTTGAAACTCTTTGTATTAGCCATCAAGGCATGACAGGCCCAGCACCAAGTGTTTGCAACATGGGGTCTGCTGCCCCACCAAAATTACACTGGTTGTTTTCTCTTAAACCATCCCTTCAATGCTAAATGCATCTCAAAGAAAAGACAATCTCACCCTTCACATACAGTCTTTGCAACTCTTTATAATAAGAGTAATTTTGCCGCTATACTGCTCCAATCTGCAATGTTATGAATCTTGATAAACAAGAATTTTGCTAATACTATTTCAATTTATAATACAATAAATTTTAATAAACATGATTTTTCTTATATAATTTAGCTTTATGGGTCACAATAGCCTTTAATTAATTAGAAGCCAGATTTGACCTATCATGAATTATTTGCGTCTCTGTGACAAATACATATGTGTGCACTCCCATGTCTATAAATCATTTAAATTTACAGCAATGGTACATACGCACAGTGCACTCGATGATTAGTGACTCGACAAGTTAACACAATTATTCGTACAGCCAAAATTAAATCATAAACAAGTATTTTATACTCTTTTATGTTATTCGTATCAATACCCCCTACCGTTATACTTACCTCAAGGAATGGAATTAGAAAATTTCAAATGGGGACGTCATCGTAAAAAAATATAAGATTGAAGAGCAAATATTTTATTTTTAGAAAGACTATTTTAAAATTTTTAAAAAAATTTAAAACCAAAATTAAAATATTTTAAAACTTAATTTGGAGATGCAATACTCCAAAGCAAGCTGTAGTTGCTCCCTGATTACCTCCTTAAAATACAAGCACGAGGAGATGATTGCATGTATGCCAGCCATCACCATTATTTAAATCACAACTCTTATTAAGCCTAGATTATCACATAAGCAAAGGATGTTGACCATCGCTAATTAAATTGCTTAAGGAAACTAATGGGAGAACAGCCGATATTTCATTGTCGGTGATGTTCTGCGCACCTTATTAATTATTTTGCATATATAATTGCTTCCCAAAATGCGCAAGTGTATTAGAATTATAATGGAATCTTTCTATTTAATTAGGACGATCCATGTGGAGCAAAAATTAAATAAATCAGAATATCATATGGGATCTCGTATATTTCCCTTAAAACCAAAGTCTAGGTTATACTCCCGGATTTGAAAGTTTGGTGCAGGGGTTGCACCATCTTGTCGTAGATTTTTAATTCTTTTATTTAAATTTGAATTTTTTTGAGTGTTTTAATGTGTTAATATTTAAAATATTTTTTTTAAAAAAAATAATAATTTAATTATTTTTTAAATAAAAACAACTTTAAAAATCAATCTCTATTACAATCCCGAATGTTCCATAGCACAGCTTGATTTTGAATTAAAAAAAGAAGATGATTGTGTGGTGAGAAAAAAAAATGATTGTGTTTTAATTTTAATTTATTTTTAAATAAAAATAATTTAAAAAATTAATCTCTATTACTACCATCTCAAACACCTAGCACGCTTGATTTTGAATTTTTTTTTTAAAAAAGGAAAAAAAGAAAGATGATTGTGTGGTTAGAACTGGATTGTCATCTTCTAAAGCCATGCCCGACTACAAGAACTATACTATTTGAGTCAGCTTAGAAAGGTAGACCGTCATCATCTCCAGCACATGCCAGAGTAGGTGATGATTCCCTGAACGAAGAAACAGCGGCAGGATGGTTCAGCCCCAATGCTATGATACCTTGCAAGTTGCAACTACTGTCCTGCAGTATCTTACCAGCTGACGGGCTACCGCAAATAGATCCAGATTACGATTGATTTAAAATCTAGACTACATTTCTTGTAATTTCTCAATTACACCCAGACGAAAGAAAAAATTTCCGCGGAGCAATGAATAGGAAAGCGTCCTGGAAAATCCAATGGACAAGACATGATCACCTCGTGGGTTAGATAATTTATTGTTCTTGAGCCCGGGATACTGAATAAAACCTCTTACAGTGTCTGATGATGCGTTTCGGCCCATGTCCAAAAGTCAAGGCCCGAGTCAGAACTGGGAAGAAAAAAAAAAGGAACATGACTAGGAAAGCAATTTGATTAGATTAATGAGATTCTTCCATGTTGCTCTTCTTTTTTTTAAAATTTTTTTTAGATTAACTTGGGTGTCCGGAGCAGCTTGCGCGCACCTCAACTATTACAAGGCATGCGTGTCTAAATTACTATTCACACCAAAAGTATTATTTATATAATTTTGACCATGTGCTTCGATTGCTTTACTCTAAAGCAAAATGTATAAAGAAATTGATAAATTCGAATTGAACAAACTCAAAAAAAACCCCTCAATCAAGCAAATGACCCATTTTATTCGGGCTCTGCCAAGACAATGGGCTTAGTTTCATTGATGCAGCTATATTTTCAGGTGTATGAAAGTTTTCAAAAAACCCATCATATTTTTATCGGTGTTAATATATATATGTCGGAGATATTTTCTCTTGTTAATACACATGTTGAAAATATTTTCTATCAACATGGATGCGTACATAAAGTATATTTTTACTCGTCAAGACTATTAGAGTCATATTACAATTTAGCTCATTATTTTTATAAAAAAACTCATGAGCTGTAAATAAACCATGAATCTATCAACTCGAAAAGATTCTGAATCTTCATTCTCCGTTGCATGTTTATTCACAGAGTATTTCTTTATAATATAAATGCATTTCTTTAAAAAAATCACTAACTTATTTATCAGAGAATTTCTAATATCATCAAAGATGACCTTTTGCATATATTAGACACCCACCTTCAACCACCTTGATTGTGAATAATAGATTAAATTACTAGAACCAAAAAATTAATTGATTATCGTGGACATAAACCTTACCTCCAAACTACTTAGATTTCATAGGATCTCATTAAAAACTAAAATCATACTCTTCATTTTGACATTATATAAATTTAATCACGTGTTCTCAATTTGTTCATTTATTTTATGAAAAGTAGTTTTGTGTAAGTTACTTTTTAAACTTTTATGTGTCTGTTTGTCTTAAAAAAAATTGATCAATCAAAAATACTTCTCAGTCAAAGTAAAATCTGACTTGATTTATAAAAAAATGTTTTTCTTTTATTTAAGTGAAAGCACTTTTTAGAGAGTTGATAAAAAATAAAAAATATCTTGTTATTTTTTAAATATATTAAATTTGATCTTTAATATTTTGATTTTTATATATTTTATCTTGATTTTTTTTCAATCCCTTAAAATTTGATTTAATTTGATTTTTATACCAACTTTGGTCCTCATTCTTTTGATTGCTATTTTTTTTTCTCTTATCATTTTATTAATTTAAATTTTTTATCTATCAGATTCAATATCTATCATTTTGATTATTATTTATTTTATTTAAAATAATCTATGAAATTATTTTTTTCAAGTTCACCCTCTTTTGATTTTCATTTATTAGTTCTAGCATCTGTTTTTTTATTGTTATTTATTTTATTTTAAATAATTTATGAATTTTTTTTTAATTTCATATTTCTTTTAATTTTTTTTAGATCTAGTTTTTATTATTTTAATATTTTTTAAATAAAAAATTAATAAATTATTTTTCAGTTTATTTTTCATGACACAATAAAATAATAAAAAAATATTTTCTAACTTATTTTTTTATAGTATCACCAAACAAAAACCAATTCACTTTTTAGAAAATAAACTATTTCACAAAAGAAAACAAACAAACAAACGGTACTATATAATTATTTAATTTGATTTTACTAGGAAAGCAATGTAAAACACCGAATCTTATCAATCGAATAGGATTTTTGAAAATAATCGGCTATCCAATGAATGAATCGTGTGGCGGATTCTGCATAGAATCCATCCATGATTTTCGGGGGTGGTAAGAGAATTTTCAATGGCCCAAATCCTATCTATCTTCTTCTGCTCCAAGCCCAAGCATTACAACCTGGCAATCAATGTGCCGAGAGATTTTGATGATCTATAGGCCCATATCCAAAACAAATTGTTACAAGTTATTACAAGCCCTAACTTCCTCCTTGTCTGCAGAAAGCCCACTACATATCGCCAATCAACACAAAACGACACCCTTTCACTCTGCATTCTGCATACCTGTACCCGACGTCGCATAACGCCCAAAGAAAACATTATCAAAAACCAAAACCAAACCCTACGTTCTTCATTTTTTTTCTCTTCTACAGACAGAAACAGAAGGCATCATCTCCAATAAAAACCAGAGGGCCAACACCACAAAAATCCTCAACCATGTCTGTAGTAGACAAATCAGCGAAGCCAGCCAAGATGCGTTGGGGAGAACTAGACGAGGAAGACGGGGAAGATCTAGACTTTTTATTACCTCCCAAACAAGTGATTGGGCCTGATGAGAACGGGATAAAAAAAGTGATCGAGTATAAATTCAACGACGATGGTAACAAGGTTAAAATTACTACCACCACGCGAGTTCGCAAGCTCGCCAAGGCTCGGTTGAGCAAGCGGGCCCTGGAGAGGCGAAACTGGTCCAAGTTCGGAGATGCCATTCATGAGGATGTTGGTAGCAGGCTTACTATGGTTTCTACTGAAGAGATCTTGCTTGAAAGGCCTAGAGCTCATGGTATTTCTATTATTTTCTTAAAAAAAACATTATATTTGATCTGATTTTCTTGTGGTATTAGTATGCGTTTTAATTACTCAATCTATTGGTTTCCTTTATACAGTAATTCCAGTGCCATGTTTTTATATATATGTTTGGCATCCTTTCTGCAACGCATCTTTATTCAGTGTTGTCTTGCCTGATATGCTTCATTTCTAGCGCATGCATTAGGAAACTTCAATCACAAAGAAAAAGGGTTGGATTTGACCTCAATGAAAGTTTATAGAGTGATGGTTGTGTTGTTTGGAAAATTCTCACATCTGGATTTTAGCTCCTTCTAGACTATATCTAACCGTATATTTGTGGATTACTACTTTCTTTCAAGAATCTAAGGGTTGGTTGTTTTTTTCATTTGATAATGCATTGACATGCCAACAGGTGCCAAAGCAGATGAAACCAAGATAGCTGGAGATAACTTGGCTCAGCTAGGTAAAGGAGGGGCTGTTCTCATGGTTTGCAGAACTTGTGGTAAGAAAGGAGATCACTGGACATCACGATGCCCATACAAGGATCTTGCTCAACCACCTGAAACCTTTATCGACAAACCCCCTGCAACGGAGACAGCTATGGCTGCCACCGGAGCAACCAAGGGTGCTTATGTCCCGCCAAGCATGAGGGCAGGTGCAGAGAGAACTGTTGGATCAGATATGAGGCGCAGGAATGAAGAAAATTCAGTTCGGGTTACTAATTTATCAGAGGACACCAGGGAGCCTGATTTGCTTGAACTATTCCGCACATTTGGTCAAGTGAGTCGTGTCTATGTTGCTATTGATCAGAAGACCGGTGTCAGCAGGGGCTTTGGTTTTGTCAACTTTGTAAGCAAGGAAGATGCTGAGAGGGCAATAAACAAGCTCAACGGATATGGTTATGACAATCTAATTCTTCGAGTCGAATGGGCAACACCCAGAACAAACTAGATTGTTCAGAATCGCTATGCATTTCTTCTGGTACGCATGGTTCTATGCTTCCTAATGTGTCTTCCTGAAGAATGCTTGTTGTTCTTCAACCTTGGGATTTTATTATCAGATAGAGTTGTTTAATGTTCATGACTGGATTTCGATGTTTTCTTTGCTGTTATTGTTGCTCCTCGGACTACTTTATAAAAGCGCAGAAGAGTAGATTCTTGAAAAAAGAGCTGAAGAGCAAATGAGTTTGAACATTATATTTTTAGTCTGATATTTAATGAGAAATAGGAAACAATATTGTTTTTCCTAGACACAAGTGCAGTTTTTTGAGAAAATATTCGATTATTGTTTATACTCTTGTCACTTTAATCTCAACTATTAAAGCATCCTAGACACCAAATGATATGTTGTCTATTAGCATTTGTTTAGCTAATTGCTGCACATTGCACGGTTCTGTTTCTATCCATGACCTTGAGAAAAAGGTTTGCCTGGCGAGGAACACTAGTCAAAAGTAACTGAGCCGGGCTACCATTCCTGATTGGATTGACTCGAATCTTTCAGCTAAAGTTGGCTGGTCCTTTTTTTGTCTGCACCTTTGCTTTTCCGAATTTCGGTATTTGGCCTCAAATATTGTTATGCAATCTCGAAAACACCTATAATTACTTTAATTAAGAAACTCAAATCCTATGATACACACACACACTATCTAATTTTTTTTTTAGTTTAATGTGGGTGTCCGGGTCAGCTTGCGCGCACCTCGACTAATCCCACAGGCCCTGAAGTTAACGACTATGTAAGCCTTCAGTGACCATCATATGAGCAACGACAAGGCTCGAATCTGAGACCACAGAAGGAGCAAACCTTTTGGTCCCAAGCTCTTACCACTGGGTCACCATCTAGATAGTTATCTAATTTTTAAGGATACGAGTTAGAGTAACAGTCTCTAAGTTCGAAGAAAGTGATGGAACAGTAATGTTGTTATATATATATATATAACAATACAACCGACAAACAATTTGAATTAAGGACAAACCAGCCGAAACAAAGAACTGTAGCAAGTCCAAATGCTTCGACAATTTTCTAACATGTTCAGAAGAAACTGGAGAGGGGTACTTTGATCAATTTCGGTTGCTTGCATTGTGAAAAGTAGAAACAAATATTGTCATAAACTATTTTTCCATATGAAATTTGTCAATCAATGAACTACATAGGACTGTAGAGGAAATCCATAATTTCTAGAGATACTAATATCATGTGCTGGTTGCGCATAACTTCCAAATTGAAGAAAGAAAAGGACCGTAATTATTGGAAACAACTAACACATGTATCCAATTGAAAAGAAAAAAGAAAAAAAAAAAACTACATAGACAGTAATCTCTAGCACTTGAAACTCTTCAGAGATTTAAGTTCTCGCCAGTGCTCATGCAATAGACAATTCATCGAAGAAGGAATTGATGTTTTTCAGGCACTCGAGTTTTTTTCGCTTTCCTTGAGTGCGGTATGAAACATAACATGCGTCAGAAGCACAATAGCAAGCTTGCATAAGTGAACAAACTCCACAACACTTCACACACAACAATACTCGACTTTTCATGGCATTGAGTACAGTATAATGTTCAAATTCTGCTAAATAAAATATACACAAGGGACCTGGCTAGATCATTTTTTACACCTTAAAAGCAGTATGTCATTCTAGTAGTTTTAAGAGATGGAACTAGCTGCGGTGAACCTGATCCACGAAAGAATAAGAACGAGCATACGAGTACGCATACATGGATCTTAATGATTTATCAGCTTTCTGAAAGGACTTCTAACCTAACAAAACTGTGCAAGGGCTTGTCAGAGTCAGATACTCAAGTAGGTGACTCGGCTAGAAGAAGGGTATGCCACCAGCCACATGCTACAGTTTTAGGGACACAGCCATCGATGGTAACTTGAGAAGGAATGTTGCGGTCAATCACATCACCCAAGCCAAGCTGTTTCACAAACCCAGACGTCGAAAAAGTCAATTATGTTCTTAAATTTGCAGACATTTTGCAGCTATATGTACACCACAACACTGGAACATAATGACGTGAACCTGAGTTCCCTATCAATTAGAGTGCATGGTAAACTTTATAAACAACAACAGAGGCTTATTTAGCTTGATACGAATCACAGTAATGAAATTAAAATCCAATGCCATTCCAGATGCTCGCCAAATAAGATGATTGATTGGGATTAAGCATGAGTACCTGGCCATACTTGTTCCATCCCCAGCAGAATACTTTTCCATCCTCTTCAAGAAACAAAAGTAAAAAGTCACTCTTCATAGTTACGTGAAATACATGTCCAAACATAATTCTAAGAGCATGCATATGGGTCGCAAGTTTAAAACATGTTATAGGAATAATCACCAGAATGGTGAAGAAGTAATTATTAATTTGTTTTGAAAATATGCTACGTTTGACATTAGAAATTATCCTTTCCACCAATTTAACTAAGCTTGCAACTTGATTAACACAAAATTGCACTATTTTTTACCTACGCCAACAGTTACGCTTTCTCATTCACCACTGACAATCTTTCAACTGGTCTGGTTCTTGATCAGTTATTTTGTTAGGTTTTACAAGACAAGTAATATCATCTTTGCATATATTTGAGGCTAAAAACCCTCATTCGAATTGGCTGTATTTTTATACCTTTCAGAGTTGTCCTTTTATTCATCCATGTAGAACTCACATTGGTGGTTTTATAATTTTGATAATCCTTCAGACTTCGTTTCACCAAATCAAAACACCAACACTCAATTTGTTGCCAACAAGATCAAAGGAGATGATATGAGATTGAAAAATAACTCAAATAATATGCACACACGCACACACAAAATTCAGTAGTTTGTCTGATATTCAGTGGAAATTAATGGAATGACATAATTGTTACCGAACAAAGAGATACGGAGGACTAAAAATAGTCCACAAACCTGAGATTATAGCACTGTGGCGAGCCCCACAAGAAACTGTTTTCGCATGTATATTTTCCAAGCTTGGAGCTTCCAAGAGTCTGGGGAGAGTCTGATGTACAAATTCAATAGATTGTGAAGTTAACCACAGAGAATTCTTCAAGAACAAAACATCTGTTAACATAGCAGCTATGATTGAGGTATAAGTAGTCCAGTGAACAGTGATAATGATTCAGATATAGCGCAGTGGTAGCAGTCGCAGTGCTTGGATCTCTGTGCCCAAACTGAAATCTCGAAACTCTAAGAGTCTAGTCACCTTTCCCAGTGTTCTACTGGCAAAGAAGAGTAACTCTTCAAGAACAAAACATTTGTTAACATAGCAGCTATGATCGAGGTATAAGTAGTCAGTGAACAGTGATAATGATTCAGATATAGCGCAGTGGTAGCTGTAGCAGTGCTTAGATCTTTCTGTGCCCAAACTGAAACTTTGAAACTCTAAGAGTCTAGCCACCTTTCCCAGTGTTCTATTGGCAATGAAGAGTAATTAATGATTTTTTATTTTGAAACTACATTTTTTTCCGTGTTCTGTTGATGATAAATGCATTTGGATTTTTGAGATCTTATAATGCACATTTTATCATACCAAATTACCAGTCCTTCCATTTACTATCCTGCACTCAAGGGAAAGAGAACTTGAGCGATACAGTTATATTTGTAATGTACCTCTGCCTGGTCACCACCAGTTCCCAACTGTCCAAACTGATTCCCACCAAATGAGTAGACATCGCCATCAGCAGAAACACAAACGGTATGCCATAACCCTGCGGCAACTGCCTCTATCCTAATGCCCAGCAAAGAAGATACACAAGTTGGGCTTAACTCATCATCTGTGCTTCCTTGACCACACTTGAAAAAACAATAACAATAGACTTTAGTCCTTTTACCATGACAAGCCAAAACACGCAGCAGTAAAATTAATCACAAGAAAAACACAAATATGTAAGCGCTAAAAAAGAAATAGAGTATGTGGATGGGAATCCCACATCAGTTAAGAATAAGAAGTTTGAGGTGCTTATATATAAGATGAACCCCAAACCAATCATTATAGGCTTTCGGGTTAAAGTGTTGTTAAACCTTGTGTGTAAGCCCTCACGCATGCACGCCCAGGTAACTCCCCAGCAAAGATAATCCCTTGTGGAGTTGGATGTCAATTTCAACATCTACATTGATTTTTAAGGTGCAGAAACGCTATAGGATTTAATACTTCAAGATTGGAGAGAAAAACTAGTAATTTAGATCCAGTGCAGCTTTGCCATCAACTACACTATTTTTAATTAATTGAGAAAGATTGGACGTGCATCCTCTCTTTCCTTTGGTGGCACTTTTTGCATAATCATGGCAACTTTACACACTTTTTCTGCAGTTTCTATTAAGGGACATGTCCAACGCAATAAAAAAAATAGGGGCGATAACAAATATAGGCCAATTCTCACCATCAAAAGCACTTTTTAGTGGCTAAAATGTTAGAAAGTAAGTCATTCAAATGAGGTTTGACAGTCAAATAACAGACCCAACATTTAATAGTCGAGGGGTTAAAACAGATCCAGAGGAGTTCAACCAATCGAGACATACACGAATGAAAGACGAGCAACTAAGAATTCAAAGTTTTACAAATATCTTTTACTGGTGATGATTCTATGCAAGAACCAAATTCAAATAAACAGTCAGATTAGGAACCATCATATTGATTGAGACGCATTGCCAAGCAACATATGATGAAAGAAAACGTGCATTTCTCTAATGAAAATGCAAGGACAAGCTCACACACAACACAAGAAATTTACTTTAGGAAAATAGAAAACCCCAGGAGAGACTCATTGACTGCCAAAAATTTACTAGACCACAGTACCTGTCCATAAAGTCCCCAGCCAAAAGTAAGCAGTGCTCCAGCATCTGTAATAGATTTGAAGCCAAAAGTATGAAATGGTCATGTGGAGGTCTTTGAATACAGAATAAAATGGGGGAAAATAAAGGGAAAACAGGGATGCATTAACCATGACAGTCAAACTCATGCCATAGACAGTTTGCAGTCTAGGTCGTAAATCTTGTTGCTGTACTTACTGATACAAGTATATCAAGTACACGGCTCTAATGCTCCTAAACTATGTTACTTGAGCTTATATATATTGAATAACAAATTCAACAAAGCATTATAATAATAAAAAAAGAACATCACCATACAATAGTACCTGTAATTACCGCACTGTGTCGACCTCCACAAGCAATCCCCTTAACATGACTTCCAGGAACTCTAAAACTCTGTCCCTCTGAAGTCATGCCCCCTCGAGAAAGCACTACAGCTCTATCTTTTCCGTAAGCAGAGTCAATGCAAGGTATGGGATGAGGAGAGGACACCATACGTATCCGGGAGCCCAAACCAAGCTGCCCTTCGCCACCATAGCCCCAACCCCACACCTGTCCTATATCTGAAACTTCGGGAAAATTAGGATACATCAAGTGTCTTGCTTAGTTGCTTTACATAAAAGTCTTCCATAGCTTCAAGCTTCATACTGCCTATCAATTTGTTACCATGATCTCGTTGCAGAGAGAACTACACATCAAAATACAGAGTCAGCACAGTACTATTCCAGGACAGGACTTACCTGACAATGCTAAAGTGTGGCGCCCGCCAGCTGCAACAGTGGCAACCCTCACTCCCGGGTTAAGAGTTACTAGGCATGGCAATGCTGAGAGTGTTTCATCTCCGGCAGATGAGCTTTCGGCTGCTTGTTTTGCTGATGCTATTCTCCGCCTCTTTGTACTTTCATCTCCACTTCCTCTACCATCAACCCCAGAAAAGGTTCCACTTCCACTGCTAGACCTCGAACCTTGCGAGCGAGGGCTGACTGCAAAAGATAACCATTCACAAGTTAGCCTGCAGAAAGATAAATTACTTAGTGCACAGTGTTTGAAAAGGTAGCTTGTTGGAAATTGCCTTGTTCTGTAAAAAACAGATTCTGTCTTTCAAACGCATCCTTTGCTGATCCTCCCGCCCCTGATGGATCTCCAAAGACTTTCCCTGAGGGAATACATTCTTTCCATCCCCATGTATAGACTTCTCCAGTGTCTGTGCTTGAGAAAAAGAAAAAGAAAAAAGAAGCTTAATTAGTTTTTAGGCAGAGTAATATGATACATGATCAATTATCAATCAAAGAAAGAGTTTAACAGTGCCCTTGCATATACAGCTATTTACCTGTAGCTGCTACACAATGCGCCCAACCAGCAGCAGCTTCTACAATGGAAGCCTCAGTTGGGAGAGGGAAAGCCTCGGGAGTTTCCTTAACAAGAAAAATAGAAGGAAAAAAATTGTTTGTTAGTTCTACAACATGTAAAATTAATCAACACATATGGAATGAAGTTGAAGTGTTTTATGGTGCAGCACTACCCCATGCTTCCCGGATGTGACATAGCTTTGACCTAGATCATCTGTTGAACCCCATGTAATGAGCTTTCCAGACTCTGATTAAACAACAACCATGAGTAAAACACCACTATTTTCTAAATTAGAAAAATCAGTTGACCGTAGCAATTGAATCAAGCTTTTATTAGCTTTGAAGGGAAGCGAGAAATAGTAGCCTTTATGCATGTCCATAATCTAATTATGAGCACTATCTCAAACTTCAATTAAGAGGAAAGCAAGAAGGGGTCAAACAGAAATGAAAAGTGCTTCAAATGGCAATTGAATGCAAATTGCAGCAAGCTGACAGTGTAAAGTCTAATCAGTATAAAAATGTTTAAATAAAAAAGGGGGAAAAAGGACTTGTCTTGCATCCAAGAAAAGCTAAATTTCCTTTCCTTAAATGTGAAAAGTAAACACTGTTGCATTGAAAACTGAAATTATAACACGAAATTAAATTTCAGAAGCAAATTAATTTCAACTTGAAATTGTACAAAAATAATTTTAGTTCGGCTCATTTTAACAAACTGAAAGAAATTAAACAGAAAAATACAAACAAAATAAACTATTAAAAAACGAAAAAAAGAAAAGGAAAGAAGCAGGAATCAGGATTTGTACCAAGCAAAGTAAAAAACCTCACTTGACAAAGTTCATTATCCCCATTTTAGCCAAATTAAACTCAGCTTTCTTTTCCCAGGAACCAAAACAGCATTAAAACAAACAATAAAACAACCTTACTTTCTTCCCTTTTCCCACATTTTCTCAGCAACCAAACAGAACGAAAATCAAATGTAATAAAAAAATCCACAACTCTCTATTTTTACCAACAAGATAATAACCAAGATAAGTCAATCACATTCCCATTCCCAGGTCTAACCTCTCAACTCCACACAAAAATAAAATAAAACTGAAGAGACAAAGAAAAGTCACCAGAAATGGCCATGGCGAAACCGCAACCGCCACCACAAACATCCTTCCACGCATACACCGTCGACCTGACAGCAAGCGGAGACGAAATCGGCGACCTTTGCGGCAAAGCACCCGGTAAATAACCCCACATAAAAACCAATCTCTCATTGTTCACCTCCATTTTCACTGCTTCTTCCTTTCCCTCCCCATTCATTCTTTATATAAGAAAAGAGAAGGCAACACAGATGAAAACACCAAAAAAAAAAATCAATACTTGCTACTGTTTTTTATATATATATTTTTTATTATTTTTTGGGAGAAAATTTTTTGAGCTTTTGTGTCTGTGTATTTGAGAGTTTGTTCCGGTAAGTAATGGAGACTGGTAATAATAGTAGCCATAAAATGGGGCGTATCATTTACAAGAAAATAGAAGATACCACGTAGGATGCTCACGTGGTTACTATGCCACGTGGCTTCATGTTATCCGCTAGATTGCTCAGTGAATTCTGGCCAGGAGTTCTCGGAAGTTTCTGGAAGGTCAGGACTCTAAGAGGAAAAAAAAAAAAAACTCAAAGATGGCGTGCACACAGTGGTTGATGCCGAGTGACACGTGCTTCCTTTCTATACGAAGTCCAATCATTACTGTCTGACGTGTCGGGTTATTAGCGTGGGATGTTTGTGAAAGGGTCGTGCCACGTCATTTTTGGGTCGGTTGATGCAATCATTGGTTTTTTTTTTTGCTGGTATATACATGTGGAAGGCACTATTTTTTTTGGTAATAGGTGAATTATTTAATTAGTGCTTCGTTAGTTTTTATGTTTGCGTTGGGGTAAATTCAAAGATTATGGGTACCAAATAAAAGTATAGAAAGGATATTTTATATAATATTTGGTTGATGTTTCGAAATAAAAAACAAAAATAAAGACTTGTACTTCTAGTTTTGAAAATACAAATAATACATTTATTTTTATTTTTTCATAGTATCTATTATGTTATTAAAATATTACAGTTTACAATACCATTCTCACTCGCTGTACATGTGATGCAGAAATAAATATATATCCTTATCATTCTATAGTTTAATTAAATTATATTTACCTATTTATTAAAATATTACAGTTTACAATACCATCAATAATTGTAAAATAAACTAAATTATAAAATAGTTTATATTATAAATTGATACGTACGTACGTACACAGTAAAAAAAATGAAATTTGAACGGGTTGACAAGAAATTAGGAACATGAATCTAGTTCATTTGAGGAACATTCACGTAGTTTCTATAAAATGATAGACAGAACATTGTTCCGCATTTAGCGCAGTAGGGATCCAGTATGATTATATACAAGTAAGTGAACAGACACCCTTGTGAGAGAAGTGTGTTTTTTCCTCTTCAATTCTACCTTTTGCATGACACCAACACCAAATCATACACTCCATGTCGTTGGCACGATACGGGTCTGATTATTTTTTCTTTTAATATATAAAAAAAATATTTAGATGTTGCTGATTACTTTTCAACTTTTCTTTACACCTTTTGGAGGCTAGCTTAATTACTTACTGGTTTAAAAACAATATAGATAGGTAAGTAGTAAAAATATATTTTGACTTATAAAAATTTAAAATAATATTTTTAAAAAACAAGTATTAAAAGTGTAATATATTTTATTGACCAGAGCCAACTTTAGTTAACATATAAATTTTGTTGATGAAATTAAAAAAATTAATTAAAAAAACAACATGAATTGACCTATCAAACCCATGATCCGGATCATGAGATCATAGTAAACCTATATAAAGTAAATTAAAATAAATTATAGATCTCAATTCTTAATCAACCTAGTGTTAAATAATAAAATTGAAGAAAAAAATAATTAAAAAACAACAACTTTAGTTAACCTGTTAAACCCAAGACCCGGATCATAAGACCAGAAAAACCTCATAAAAAGTAAACATAAAAAATGACTTGAGTTGACCCAGGTCAACTTGTCAAATCCGTGACTAGGGTCATGAAACTATAACAACTCACTATAAAGCAAATCAAAACAAATTATGAAGCACATTGCCGAAAGATGAAATTGAAAAATAATCAATCTAAAAACAGGACACAATAAAATAACTTGAGTTTACGCATGTTAACTTGCAAAAAACATGACTCAGAGATCGGTATAACTTTATGGAAATAAATTAAAATAAATTATGAAGCATCATTTCTAATCAACCCAATATTAAATGATAAAATTGAAAAAATATCAATTAAAAAAAAAAGAATCTCTAGTCAATTGGGTTAACCTGTCAAACCCGGGACTCGAGTTATAAGACTAGGATAACCTCATAAAAACCAAACCAAAATAAATCATGTCTAATTTCTAATCAATCCAATATTAAAAGATGAAGTTGAAAAAAAATTAAAAAAAAAAATCAAGCCAACCGAATTAACTTGCTAAACCCGTTACACTAGTAATGCGACCAAATTACCCATCTATAAAACAAACCATAATAAATTATAAAGTTTGATTTTTAATAAATTAAATATTTAACTATGGAACTAGAAAAAAAAATTCAGATACAGAAAAAAAAAAGGAAAAAAAACACTATCAAGATTAATAAAGTCTCGTGGGTGGTGTACAGTAAAAGCACACCGCCGTTAGTTTATTGTTAATTAATGTCAATAATAAGAATAATTAATTAAAAAAGTTTCCCTGTAGCCTCTTGTTGTGCGATCATGTAGATGTCGTAACAAGATTGAAACTAACGGCCGGGATAGAATCTCTGAAACTACAAGCCGTGATCCGTTAGATGTGCGTATCCCACAAGGCTGGCCGTCTTTAGAAATTCTAATACTCATGCTGACTAAGTTCATAAAATTTAGATTTATTCTAAATTTGTGTAAAGAGTAAAACCCAGATAGCTAAAGGGATAAAATAAACTAAACTACCCCATTATAATTATATTGAAACAAAAAATTAATGGATACACACAGCCAAGCCTTTTTACAAGCTTATTTCCAGGTACATTACTCTAAAAATTTATTAAGAAAGTCAAAAAAATCATCTCAACCCACAAAAATTTAAGCTGTTAAATGAGGTTTCAGGATATAATTTATATTATTTTCTAACACACCTCCTCAAGTAAAAGCCATTCGGACTTGAAATTTGCATATACTTACATTATTTTGTGCTTGATTTTTATCAAATAAATAAGGGTGGTGAGGCTCTGATACCATATCAAAAAACCATCTCAACTCAAAAATTTAAGCTGTTAGGTGAGGTCCCAAGATATAATTTATATTATTTTTATTATGTGAGGTTTCAGAATATGATTTATATTATTCTTTAACAAATAACATGTGCTTAATAATACGTTAATTATCATGTTTTTTTTTTTTTCCGGGAGAAGGCTGGCACCATGAAAATTTCCTTAGAAAATTTCCTTAGATAGAGCAAGGAACAGTTTATTTGTGCGATCCAGCCATGTTTTTTAAATTTTTTATCTTTCAGTCAAGATGTATTTTGCTGGGAGTACTGGCACTGCTGTTTCTGACTGGATTAGTCTGTCCGAGGGGCTAAAATATATGTGTTTGTTAATACATATAGTGTTAGTCGGCAGGAGTTCGGAGACGCTTTGGAACCACAAGCTCTATTTCATTTTGTTTGATAGGAAAAAGAAAGCACTTCATTTTCACGAGCTAATAGCTTTTCAAGACGCACACGTCATCCAATCTCTTGGATATTTTCCTTCCTGAATCCTGGCAGCTATTGGTCGGGAGAGTATCGTGTTGGTGAAGAGAATCTTTCAGTCCCGTCCTCTATTTGCTATTTCGAGATTTATTTGGTGAGGAATGGAGAGGGGTACTCGTCTCATTGATTGATCTGTAGAGGGACTGACTTTCGCAGTTCCACGTCTTTTTTCATCATTTCAGATTGAAAGGAAACTTTATCTGTATATTGTTTTTTTCTATTGTCTCCTGCTCTCAATTAATGAAGCAAACAATTGAAAAGACGCATTAATTGATGACATCTAGTAAATAAATAAATAAATACCAACCAGTTTGTAATAACAGTTAAATCAGTCGACTGATTCAAAAATAATAAACAAAAACACAAAACCATTATAACAAGGGCTCGAGGATATTTATGAAAGCGATCTCTAGACAGTAAAAACTTGAGTGGTATTTAATAGCTGAATTACAAGTAATAGCTCTTTTAAGCTGTGTCTGGCATGACTAGATATTGAATTAGGCCCGCTCCATTAGCTTGCAAAATCTATCCAGAACAGTTCTTTACCTAGTTGTGAAATACTCATAATTCATAATTACTCGTTATTGGGAGTCTGACTATATTATCAACACTCGCAAAATATATTTTAAAAAAAGGTTTATAAATTATATTTTTATATGAAATAGTTGATCACTTTATATAATTGAATCAACTGGTTGAGCTAAATTATTGACAATAATGCTATATGCTAAGTTGTTTCATTTTAAAAGAGCGACATGTTTAAATATTGTTGTTTCTAAGTATAACAAGGTAAATATATATTATATCATTAAATCTTTTTCAAAATATATTATTCTGCCAATAAATTTTTTAACATAATGTGCTATTTTTTTTAAAAAAAATATCTTCTATATTATTAGATGACATTGTACGGTCAGGCAATCTATGGAGTCCTTGCAGGGTGGATGAACATCGTGTGTTGCAAAACTTCCCACCTATTCTTTACGGCCCAGAATGTCACCCTGTTGGGCCTCCAAATGTAGAATCACCACTCAATCATGGGCCACACGATCAGTTATCCAAAATAGTTACAACCCTTTCAAGACCAACCACCCGATCTTGGTGCCTCCAAATAATCGATGATGTTTTTC
>Ga0307515_10008389_pt1 | contig 20147 bp, 11 predicted proteins | sample 17_EM_MG_FD_194513 | JGI IMG/M metagenome (GOLD analysis project Ga0307515, IMG submission 194513) | Populus trichocarpa ectomycorrhiza microbial communities from riparian zone in the Pacific Northwest, United States - 17_EM | ecosystem: Host-associated > Plants > Roots > Unclassified | place... | reverse complement strand
TTAAAAGAAGTTAGTTAGAATATGTGTATATATATGTATTCATGTACTCTGAGAAAAGTAAGAAAAATAAAAGAAGTAAATGCTGCATGCAGATTGCAGATTTTCTAAACGTATAATTCCTCTTCTTTCTCACAAAGAAATTCATACTCTTCTTCTTTCTCTACTTCTGCATTATTCAACTTTTCTTCTGCAGCAAATTCTTCAAACTACGAAGCAAAATCTAGGGGCGCTGAATTACAACATGGTCCCCACCATTTTACAATTTTTACATATTTATCCTTGTTTTAAATATTTATATTTCAATTTTCAATTTTGTTTTTATTATGTTAGCTCCTAAATGTTGAGAGAGGAGAAACTAGTTGAAAAGGAGAGGAGAGGTTTTGGCCGATCATATTTCAGTAAAAAAAAAAGATCTAGCAGTAAATAGGTTTATCTTGTAGAAATAAGTTCAATAAAAGTGATTTTGTTTTTTAATTGTGTTGGAGAAAATTAATCGTGGCTTAAAAGATTTTTTTTATTGAGATTACTTTTGATTTCTTTATTCATTTAATTCTTTAATTTATTATTTTATAGCAATGTTTTTACCATTCACTTCATATATTATAACAATTTTTTTCATGTCTTATAAATTTTTTTTATTTTATATACAACTACATTATTTTCAATTCACTTTGAATAAACAATTCCATCATAATCTCAAAACTTGCATCTACTTCAACATTATTATAATTTCACTCAAATTCTCGGCATATAGCTTGTTTAATTTTTGTTAGTGATATGTCTAACGTGACATTCAACAACACATTGTTTTTGCTATTATAAGTGATATTATTGTTTATACGAGGAAAACAAGTATCATCACAATGACATAACATAAACATGTTATAAAAAATTTTGTAAAAAGAAAAAAACTCATTTTGAACAATCAGACAAATTCCTATAAAAACAATTGCATCGATCAATATCTAATTTATCTTAATTCAAACAACATCTCTATCTCTAACTCTGGTAATTAATAAAAGAAATTCGTCACAAATCCTAATTGATTGATTTCTATATGATTGATGTTATTTACACGCTCAATTGCATAAAATCATATCTAATTGCATTAATACATGCCTAATTTATCTCATTTCGAACAAAATCCTCAATTATATCAATTAATCTCAAAATTCAATGTAAATTCTAATTGATCTAATTTCTACTTGATTGATGTTGCATGAAATCATACATAATTGCATCAATCCATACCTAGTTTATCTCATATCAAACAAAATCCACAATTATAGCAATTAATCATAAAATTCAATGCAAGCTCTAACTTATCTAATTTTGACCTACTTGATATTATTTATAACATTAGTTGCATTGAATGTCATACCTAAACTATTTCAAATCAAACAAATTTTTCAATTATAAAAATTAATCTTAAAATTCAATTCAAACCATAAATATTCATATCTAATTTATCTCAATTCAAATAAAAGCTTCAAGTAATCTCAAAATTTAATGCAAACCCTAATTGATGTTATTTACATCATCAATTACACGCAATCATACCTAGTTTATCTCAATTCATACAATACTTAATATATGACACAAATAATAATCTAATCAAAACTAAAATAAAATAAAATAATCACAAATTAACAATGAAAACTATAAAATTAAAAGTAAGACAGGTGTTTATCTTGATTTGTTGATACTTGATAGCTAAGTGGTGGAAGTAGCGGTGGAGGTTTAAGTAAGAGTTTGGGATAACAATGTATTATGAAAAACACTCGCTAGAGGCTTGGAGATGAGGAGAAGATGTCATCTGAGTTTGGAGGAGGAGATGTCGGCTTTTTGCTGTTTTTTTTTCAAAAATGGAGAAGAGCGGTGGATACGTGAGGAAGAAGAAGAGAAAATTATACATATATATATATATATATATATATATATATATATATATATGAACGTGATGGGCTGAATTCACTCTGTTTTATGGCATAAAAATTAAAATATAAGGAGCGGGGGATCTGGGGTTGATTTTGTAAATGGGATTTGAGAAGGGGAGGTGTTGGAGTGATGGTGTCGTTTTATATATTCCCAAATCCCACACGTTCCCTTTTTTCTCCCCCTATAATCATTGAAGTTTAAAGAAAAAAGCCTGTGCTTTCCCCAACAATAAATAAATAAAAAATAAAAAAAAGGTGAGTTGTATTTAGATTTAAAAATCAAAACTCTTTGTAAATTAAAAAAATAAAATAAAATAAAATCTACTATACAATTTTCACTCTCTTTCCTCATCCTGCACTTTTTTGCAATGTCAAAACACCACCAAATCCGTGGACTCCTGCAATGATGAACAAGGAGTGGAAACGAATGTTTGTGCCTCTCACTCTCTTTAAATAAGAGCCATGCCTCTGCTGTTATTGGACCGTGCTGTCCACGCTCCTTGAGGGACGAGGTTTGGTTGGAAACAAAAAGAGAAGGAATATCCATGTCATATTTATTATACTATAATTATAAAAAGAGACCAAAAGTGACATCATCAGAAGGGGGAGACAGACAAGCCAGTCGATAATCATTCCGTTCATCCCGCCGCATTTTGATTTGAAATACCTATTCTATAATTACACCATGAACCTAGTGGTAATTTGGGAATTTAAAATTATGGGCGACGTTAGCTTATGCTTTAATAACATGCTTTTTAAGGGGCTGTTTGGGAGTGAAAAACAACATTTGGTAATTTGCCAAAGAGATTCTTCATTAAAGAATAGTCGGTCCATAACAAATAAAAATGCTTTATTTGTCAGTAAAAGCAAGGGTCTTTGTTTTGATTTAAAAGCGATGTTTTAATTATAAATCGAAATAAATATTGATCAAATATTACTTTTAAATTAAAAGTAGCTATGTTTTTAATACTCACCAAGTTGTTTAAGTTTAAAAGATTATTTTGCTTCCGTTCAGCATTTGAGCTTGGAGGTTCGACTCAAGGTTAGGCATGATTTTTAACCATGATAAGTCTTGATTGGTATAAAAATTAATTAAAAAATTATTAATTTTTCATATTAAAAAAATATGGTGCACCAAATTAAAAAGCATTTAATTTTTTTTAAAATTAATAATTTTTAGTGTTTTTAAATCGTTTTAATATATTAATATTAAAATATTTTTTAAAAAATTAAAAAAAATAACCAATAAAATACTTCCGACAGTGAAAACAACCCCTCTGAATAGATATTAGTTGGTGTGGAGGAGCAGACGGAGGCCAACTCAAAACGAGTACAAATCTGTCCGAAAAAAACTAGTCGGTCAACACCGAGGTAACAACTGGCAGTGGCGTGACATGTCAACACGGATTTAAAGAAAACAAAAGCTGTGATACCACTTACCAGAGATATTTCACTGTCAGTGAAATAATATTTTTTACCTTTTGAAAAAAATGTAAAATTATCTTTCTGATACATTAGGAATAGGATTGATCGCAGATAAATTAATCTACACACCTTCTATAGCACAGTAGAATGTTTTTTTTTTTCTTTAAAAGCGAAAAAAATATTAGCCTTGAGTCCAGGGTTTTTTTTGTCTTCTTAGTATTATGATATTATCTGCAGAGTTGAATTACATTGATACCCTTGAAGTAAAAAAACAACATTAAACTTGCACAGAAGGGCTTTTTCATCTTCTTCATTTTTATGACGCTGAAGTTATGGAATTGTCCTTAAAATAATAATAATAAAATGCATGGTTCCAAGGGTGTTTTTGTTTTTTACTTGCAATTTTTTTTTTTTGTTATTTTGAGGTTGAATCTACTGGCTATTTAGTAATTTTAAAATATTAAATTTTATTTTTTAAAAAATATTGCTCACACATCTATGCGTGGCAGCCCCCGCACCACTCCAGTAGTGCTTGCAGGGCTGTTCGGTTACTAAAATTAGCCATCTGCGACAATGTTTGAAGCCGTGCATCGTTTTTTTTGTATTAGTGTGACACGTGTTCACATTGAAAGTATCGTTAAGCTCTGTGATTGTTTTTATTTCCTTTTCCTTTTCATTTTTCTACCTAGAAATTCGTGATAGTCCTTTTAAAAATTAGATAAAAATCCTTTAATTTTTATTTCTATCAATTTTGGCTCTTATTCTTTTTATTATTATTTGTTTTGCTTTAATACTTTTTAAGTTTAATTTTTTTTCACTTTCATCCTTAGACATTTTATTTCATTTAGTTTTTAATTTAATTTTATCCTTATTCTTTTGATTGCCTTTTTTTTATACTTTATTTTTTTTAATTATTTTTATTTTCAATTTTATTCCTAATCATTTTATTTCTTTTAATTTTTTTATCCATTTTCTATCTTCATTCTTTTGATTGTTATTTTCTTATATTTTTCTTGATTTATTTTTTCAATTTTGTCTCTCAACATTTTATTTCACTTATTTTTTTATCAAATTTTGATCATCGTTCTTTTAATTGTTCTTTTATTCTTTTTCAATTTTGTCCCTTAACACTTTATTTTATTTATTTATTTATCTAGTTGTGGTCCTCAATCTTTTAATTGCTCTTTTTTTATCTTTTTTAATTTTGTCCCTCAACATTTTATTTTATTTATTTATCTAATTCAATTTTGATCCTTATTTTTTGATTTTTATTTTATTTTTTGAATTATTCTGAGTTATGGTTAGTCAATTTAAGTCAAAAGTGACTGGTATTTTTTCAATGTTTTTTTTTATTCATTTAATTTCGATGCTTGTTTAGCTGAGCTGCCACGCTTTCATTTAATTTCATGTATTGGTAGGCAACTCCTTACCAGTTCACATTCACATATTCATAATTTCATATAGTAGCTGAGGCTATTCATTATTATCAAACATCAACATAATTAACAACAAGTTGTCTAATCTAACCTATGACTTTTGACACTTTGGTTTTCTTAAAAAAAAAAAAAATGTTTAATTAAGGTTGTGTTCGATATTGAGATTATATTTTATTTTGAAAATGCTTTTTAATATATATTTGAGTCAAAATAGTTATTAATTTGATGTTTAAAATGGCTTTTATGTATTAAAATTAAAATTATTTTAGAAACTATCAATTTAAATGTATTTTTACAAAAACAAATTAATTACGTTGCTAAACACGTCATGATGATTTCAATAAATAGAAGTTTTTAAATGAAATACATGTGGTCTGATGACATATGACTTATGCTTTTTTTATTAAAAAAAAAAAAAAAAAAAGACGAGGTAAACATTGGCGACCGATGGGTTGGAATTGGACTCAGATAAACGGGCATTCAACTATACACGTGTGACTCAGATGAGAGATTTGCGCCGTTTAATTCTTCTATGGCTTTCAATTAAAAAAAATCATTTATTTTTTTTAAATCATTTACATCCGATTAATCACGTTAAGTTTTGATTTAGATGGTGACGTGGTAAGATTTTTATAAATGTTATTCCTATGAAAAATGAAATACAGAAAAATATACTCATTAATTTTCTCCTCTCAGTTATCTTATCCATATTCATGTTTAAAACTAAAATATAATTAAATAATTATGCTTCATACTCGATTTTTTCATTCTCTAAAAATAACATGTAATAAGTAGTTTTTTCTCGTAAAATCCTAAGCACATGCTGTATCACAAAGTTATTATTTTTTTAAAAAAAAAAACAATGTCGAATGATGAAATCATAAAAAAATTAAGTCAAAAAATAAAAATGATACCAACCTATGTTAAATTTTCAAACTTGTAACCTGAGTCATTAGACTAGAAACACCTTATCAAGAAAAACCATGAAACTTAATTCACAACCAATTAAATATCGAAGAATGAGATTGGAAAAAAGAATTATACAAAAAGTATCCAAAATAAATAATAGCAATTGAAAGAATAAGAATCAAAGTTGAAATAAAAAAATAAATTAGACAATTGCAAATTTTTTATTGATGGGTAAAATTGAAAAGAAAAATCAATTTAACAAAAGGACAAAAAAATGATAAAAAAAATAAGGACCAAATTCAAAAAAATAACACATCACAAATTGGGATTGAAGGGTGAAATTGAAAACAAATTGAATTTTTACAAAAGAAAACGAAAATTAGAAATCAAAAGAATAAGGACTGAAGTTTAAATCTCAATAAATAAGAAGACAACTCTAAAATTTAGAATGACCAACGTGAATTTCGAGTGGAAGAGAGAAAAAAAGAAAAAAAATAAAGAAACACCATCAATGACAAATCGTCTTACCGTCGCCACCCAACCAAAAAGAAGATGTCACGACGATTCCAATGACATGATGGAAGGAAATGTTTTACTGTAGGGAGATGCTGCACGTACTTCCAGGAGGCCGCAGACACTTCCCACAAGCTTTTCTTTTAAATAATATTTTAGATTTACTAAAAAATCAAATTGACCACATTCAACTTGATAATAACAAAAAAAAATGAAAAATCCCTTGAAAGCCAATTTATTCATTTTCTTCATTTTCACTAGTTATTTAATCACAAAGAATTAGGCTTGTGGTTAAGAATGTTTATTCATTTTCTAGGTAGTGTCCAAGTCTTAATTGTACTAGGTTGATATGAATATACACCCTTAAATCATATATATTTGTTTTAAATTAGCACATTTAAAAAAAAATAGCAAAATAGCACAAGCTGAAAAAATATTGAAAATAGTAGAGTTTGGTAAAAGTAGAAGGTAAAAACTGTGACTTTTTAAAAAATCATCGTTGAAAAGTGTGACATTTTAAAATAAATGATTAAAACAAGTTGGCACACATTCCAAGAAGGAGAGATGAAAGAGAGAAAAAAAAGAATGAATGAATGAGACCTTAAAGGTACACTAAAGTTTTAATGAGGACATCTTTGGTACCATAAAAAAAGATCTACACGAGATGAATCTAACAACATCAAGAAAGATCACCAATTATGGCCAGAGTGAGCCATACATGTCACTCTTAGGCAAGTGAGTCAATCGTTGCCTTTGAAGCAATGCTTAGGGACCACTATAGTCATCATTGATGACTTAGTGTTGTTGGATTTATCTCGTCGAGACTTTTCTGTTGGTACTGAGGGTGTTATCATCAGAGCGTCGATGTGTCTCCAAGATCTTTTTTTTTTCTTTCCTTTTCTTTTCTCATTCCATTTTTTTCATTGGAATTTGTGTCAACTCATTTTAACTATTTATTGAAAACATCTCACTTCACAACTATGAATTTTAAAAAAGTCATAGCTACCACTTGTGACTTTTATCAAAAATCTTTTTTACTCAGTGCTAGTTTGTTAAAATAATAATCTAAGCTTTGTTAGAGTATCCATATTATTACTAGCTAAAATCACTTTTTAGTTATAATAACTAAAGGATATAAATTTTGGTAGAGCATTGTTATTAGCTAAGATGCTTTTTATTTTGCCAAAATGAACAACACTTGCTATTTTTAGCGAGTATTGTTGCACTTCTTATTGTGAAGGTGATTCAGCATGAAAAAAAAAGTGATTCATTGAAGAAATCAATCAAAGGCATTAACACACACCAACAATAAAACATTTCATTCCCCAGGATCCCTTTGTCTAAGGTTCCTTCATATCTCAACAATAACAACTATTTTTACATTCTTCACCCGTTTTTTATCCCAATTCCAAAACCTACTTACCAAATTGGTTGCACATACACTGATTTCAATTTCCACATACTAACTCAACCTCTTCTTTCACTACCTTTTTCATTGTCTTCTCCTCCTATTAATAATACCAATTCAATTCAGAGATGGAACTCTATATGCTTATATCACACACAAGCCAAGTGTACTAAGTTGAAGTTTCAGAATTTTCAACTTTTTATTAACAATTACTCTTTTTGTTGGTTTCTAGTGTTAATTTTATTGAAAAAAGAGCTAGAATTAGAAAAATAAGTGCTAACTTTTATAGGTTCATGATGTTATTTTTTTTGAATTTGTGAAAGGTTTGGACTTTTAAACCGTGATTGGTAATGGAATTTTTTGTGATTTATATTCAGATCGATAACCCTATTTATATAGGAATGTTTAATCATGATTGCTCTAGGGATTTTCAAGTGAGTGCTGTTGATTTTGAGCAAAAAAAAGCTTTAAGATTTTGACTTTTCCTTGTGTTTGGTTTGGAAGGGAAAGTCGAGATTCTGGAGTTTTCTTAACTGGTAGTTGATATAAAAAATATAGGTGTTGTCTATTTATTTCACAGGTTAAATATTATTTTCTTTTTATGACAATATTGAATGGTTTGTTTTTTTTATTGTCAAAGTTAAATCAAAGGTTTTAGATATATATGAAGGGAGTTTCTCTAATACTGTAAATTATTATACTACAAATGTTTCGTTGTTGATTTTGAATGAAACGGGCCTAAAAAAAAATGAAAACAAATTGTAGAATGTGTCTTGAATACTATGAAATGCGTCAAATGAAGATGTTAGCTAAATGATATAATAATGGGTTTGATTAGCATGCATTGTTTATTTATTTATTTTATTTAAGTGCGTGCATTTTCTTTTTATTATTTTAAATTTCTACTATAATAAAAGAATTAATTTTCAAAAGTGTCCCTGACTAATTAGAAAATTTATTAACATAATTTAAAAGTAATTAATAACATGAAATAACATGTAATTTATTATTCATCTCATGTAATTGATCATTCATCTCATATTTAATTTGAATAATAATAAAAAATTATGATTCTATATTTTAGAGAGAATGAATATCATCATATTTTTAAGAATTAGCTAAAATAACTTTTTAGTTATTTTAGCTATAAAATAAAATAAAAAGTGTGAATTCAAATGTTATTAGAAAGAATAACTTAGTTTAGAAGAAAGATCATACTGAATGAAAGGTAGGGCATAAATCAATCTTAAATCACTTAAAGAGAAAATTAGTTTTATTAAGGGTAAATTACTCTGAGCATCCCATGATTTGGTTATTTTTTTACTTTACAACCAAGTTTTCAAATATTACACTTTACAACATTGGTCAAAATAAATTCTAAAAATCAACAAAAAAATAATAATGCCCCTGTATATATTACTCTCATACTCGCAATCAACCAACCTCATCTGCTCCAAATCATCAGCCTATGACAACAATCATTCTCTCTCTCTCATAACAGTAGACCCAACCACCACCCATTAAAACCTTCGACCTTTATAGCCACAACAAGTCCCCATTAGAAATCTCACCAAAAGTCAACCAAAAATCTTAACTTTTCTTTTCATTGAAATTATCACAATATCATACTACACCCCAAACCATCCACAACATAACCATCCACAACATAAACCAGAGAAGAATAGAAAAGCAAAATTAAAAAGAAAAGAAGAGCAAAATCATCATCTCATTTCTTGGTCTCAAAGAGAGAGATTGTTGGTGAGGGTGTATGTGTATGTACATGTATCACTCTCTCAATCCACATAGATGGGTTTTCATCATTTTCTTTTATTTATATCGAAACTTTAACGTTCTGCAGAAGAAGCTACCTAAAACCTAATAGGTGGATATAGATAAAATCATTGAAATTCAGTCAACTTGGTTTCAATGGACACTATCATATGTATAAATTTACATCACTTGTTCAACAAACCAAACCTTTTGTGATGCCCAATATAAATGATGACCATTTGTCTGTATCTATGTTTATTTTGGAATAATTACTAACCACATGCCCAATTTAGAAGGAGAGAAATTCTTGAGCAAATGGTCTCCTTCCAGGTACCTTGGAGGGGATTATCTATTCTTGTTTTGCCGGATTAGGTAATTATAATGAGTTTAATGGGAAAAATCTACTAGAGAAAATACTCGACAACAACTGATAGTCTGAGATACACAACTTCGATTATAAAGTTCCCAAGCTTTTCACTAGCATAAACCAACTGTCGATATAGAGTGTCACTATATTGATAAACCCAAAGGTTTCACCATTGAAATATGGGCTGCTTTGTTAGGTCTCATCTTACTTTCGAATACATTATTTTGAAAATGGTTTCGAAATGACAAGCTTGTAGGTTGTGGGGTAACTGTGGTTGCCATTGTGAGTAGAGCTGGGCCACGAGGGTTAGCGGTTGTGTAAGAGACAGAAGGGAAAAAGATGGAAAATAACGAGGGTTAGGATATTCTGATTTGTTTCTTTTTGTTTATGAAAAACTATGTTTTGAAAAGAAATGACTTTTCAGTTATTATTTTAAATATAATAATAATTTTGTAAAAAGAATATTTTTGATTGATTTTTTCTGACATAAACTTCTAAGGAAATAAAATATTAACCACCTTCAAATTTTAATTTGCAAAACATAATATTTGAAAACTTAAAGTAAAAAAAAAGAAAACCATAAAATGCTAATAAGTAATTTACCCTTTTATTAAGACATAGGCAGCGTACTCCAAGATACCCTCACATTAAAAAAAAAAAAAAAAAGTCTTCGAATCTATTACCCTCAATACTCTCTCATTTGTTTAATCCACCTCCCTAATCCACCCCCTTTTCTCTCCCTTTTGTCTTTAAATTAATAAAAGAAAAACCTTCATTTTGTGTCCCCATCTTGTCCTTACCATCCCTGTTCCTTCTCTTCTCTGAATTACCAAGAAGAAGATATAGAGCCGTTCAGGACTTACCTAACATCGACCGGCGATCCACATAGTAAACTCTCCTCCTTACAAGCTGCTTGGGTTGCCAAGAACCTTCTTCATTTCTTAAGAATAATAATAAAAAAAACCCATCTCCCACTAACACCACACAGGCACAGCTGTGTCATAGAAGAAAAAAATAACATATTTAGTCCCAGTTACGCCCTATCAGTGCTTCACAACTCGGTCCTTCTTTCTTTCAACACCCATTTCACCATCTCTCTTTATGAATTTATTCTTCTTTCTTGCTTTCTCTATGTGAGAAATACAGAGTGTGGACGGTTAAAGGTGGTGGCTTTCTTTGAAGCATTCCTTTTTTGGTTTTAACGATTTGTTCAAATTTTCTTGTCCTCCTTTTTTCCCTGCCGTTTAGCATTTCCAAAGCTTTCAACGAATCTGACAAAGGGATCTGTTCATCTGTTATATCTATATATATACAAACAGAAGGTAAGCCTTTATTTAATTAAGACGACTACTAGTTCTTTCTAACTACTACATGATCTGCAGTGTTTTGCTTGGTTTTAAGATTGATGTATGGCCTGATTATTCATTGCTCGAAAGGTAAAATGTTTTACGGTGAAAAGGTTTTCTGGGTCTTCTTTTTCGTCGCTTAAAGCAAATGTCATTTTGGATCTTGGGTTGTTTCTGCTACTAGGCTTTTGGGTTCATCTTAAAGTGTGTAAATTGTGACGATGTTTGTGGAAATTATGAGGTTTCTTTTCTTTTCTTTTTAATCTTAGGTGTTTTGCCTTTTGTATTATTTAAGTAAACTAGAAGTCAAAAGGGTTTTTTGATAGTTAAGCCTTGAAGCTGTTATACTGTTAATTCTCTCTTCTTTATGCTTCATTTTCTTAGCAGTCAAACCGGTTTTAATTATATTTGTGGATGTTCTGTAATGATTCGACCACCCTGTCTTTTTACGTGAAGAGCTTTTGACTTAATTTGAATCCGTTTGAAATTGAAAGTTTTTTTCTTTTTTTTTTTGGCATCGCGAACCTTATTTTCTGTTAGTCTGTTGATCAAATGTAGAGAGAGTAAAATAACTTGAAAATTATGAGTGCTAGATTTTCAAGATCTGTTGTGCCATGTATAGTTTCTTGGCCCCTAAGCAGAGGATCTGAATTACATATTGAAATTTTGGTTTTGATTGTGATATGTTAGGATCTGGTTGGAATTATGAAAAATATGCTGATGGGAATTAAATTTCCGTGCAATAATGTAAATGCAGGATCTGAAGAGAAGTCTCTTATAGTGTTAAAATATGGCCTCAAAATCATTCAAGGCTACTCGATCAAACCTATCAACTAGCTCGGATGCTGCGGAATCTCACAAACCTCCCCTGCCTCCGTCGGTGACATTTGGCCGGAGAACTTCTTCTGGTCGCTATATCAGCTACTCAAGGGATGATCTTGATAGTGAACTTGGGAGTAGTGATTTCATGAACTATACAGTGCACATACCACCGACCCCTGACAACCAACCCATGGATCCATCAATCTCACAAAAGGTTGAAGAGCAATATGTGTCAAATTCGCTCTTTACAGGCGGTTTTAATAGTGTGACTCGTGCTCATCTCATGGACAAGGTGATTGAATCTGAAGCCAGCCATCCCCAAATGGCTGGTGCTAAGGGATCCTCTTGTGCGATTCCAGGGTGTGATGCAAAGGTGATGAGTGATGAGCGAGGTGTTGATATTCTCCCTTGCGAATGTGATTTCAAAATATGTCGGGATTGTTATATTGATGCAGTGAAAAGTGGGGGTGGAATTTGCCCTGGTTGTAAGGAGCCTTATAAGAACACCGAATTAGATGAAGTGGCTGTGGACAGTGGAAGGCCTCTTCCACTTCCTCCACCGGGCACAATGTCCAAAATGGAGAGGAGGTTGTCGTTGATGAAGTCAACCAAATCAGTGCTGATGAGGAGTCAGACTGGGGACTTTGATCACAATAGGTGGCTCTTTGAAACAAGGGGAACTTATGGGTATGGGAATGCTATCTGGCCAAATGATGGGGGTTTTGGCAATGGGAATGATGAAGAAGTTGGTGAGCCTAAAGAATTGATGAGCAAGCCATGGAGGCCACTTACTCGAAAATTAAAGATACCAGCTGCTGTTATCAGTCCATATCGGTACATTCTCCTTGTTCATCATGGTTCTATTCTCTTACCATTGATAGTATAACGATGGCCATCATTCTTTCCCAAAAGTTTAAATTGCTATATCTTCACCTATTTCATTCAATTGGTGCATTAGTTTGGTAGAAGGGAAGATAAAATACACTATGATATTGGTTTTCATTTTATTTCTTTGTTGTATTTCCTATCACTTTGCCATTTGGTTTGATGATACTGAGTTACAAGAAACATGACAACTGTGTCTCTTTGCTACCAGGAACTTCCTAATGAAATGCAAAATTTAGATGACCATTTGGTCCATGACTCCGGGACTGCCTGTTATATCACACATTTATTCATTCAGTGATGATTGGATAAAATCCTAGGCTACATCAATGCCCTTCCATGTTAGGGGATAAAAGAATTGTTACTAGAGAATAAAAAATCAAACAATTTATATATGTACTTTTTATACACTTTCTTAGTGGACATGCCTTAGTGTTTCTTGTATCCTCTAATCTGATATTTATGGCTGCCAAGCTAATAGCTCACAACTGTCATTGTAAATATCAAGCATTGAATTTGAGCTACACCTTGTTCCAAAGATTTTATAGAAGAAAATTAACTCTTATGTATCTAGTGAATTTTCCAGGGTCACAAAACAATTCTAAACTGATTGCATTTGTTACCTTGTATTGAAGAATCAATTCTGAAATCATCTCCATTATTTTTGTTGTTTCATTAATGATTATTGTGCATTTCATGAAAATTGTCAATATGTTAAAACTTGAATCCTAAATGCAATTTTTACTTGAAATCATGTAAACTTGTTGCCACGGAATTTGATTTGCTCATTTGAAATGTGTACATTATTCTGTGAAATCATTTCAGTTCCATGAGAGATCCATCCAATTCTATCTAAACCTTTTATTTTTCATTTCCTAGGAGCCTCTATTTGGAGATGGGAATAGACCTTGGGTCTTTTGCTAACTCTCTAAAGAATTTTTGAGCAGGCTAGCTGGAACTGTTTATTTGGCTTGCAAACTTTGCCTTCCTGTTTCTCTTCTATTGGCATTTCCTTCCATGTTATTCACTAATGTTTATACATATGGTGTTAGGATAAGTGTTGTTTAATTCTACACTTTGAAAGTTATGTTGACTAATGCTTTGTGCATCTTGCTGCATCTCTTCTTATATAGGCTTCTCATTCTTATTCGGATTGTGATACTCGCATTGTTTTTGGAATGGAGGGTCAGACACCCTAACAATGATGCAATTTGGCTGTGGGGGATGTCAGTGGTTTGCGAGATCTGGTTTGCTTTTTCATGGCTTCTTGACCAGCTTCCAAAGCTATGCCCAATCAATCGTGCTACAGATCTTAATGTCTTGAAAGATAAATTTGAAACACCCAGCCTTAGCAACCCCACTGGTAAATCTGATCTCCCAGGCATAGATGTTTTCGTCTCCACTGCAGATCCAGAAAAAGAACCGCCTCTTGTCACTGCAAACACCATCTTATCAATCCTAGCAGCTGATTACCCAGTTGAAAAGCTTTCTTGTTATGTTTCTGATGATGGAGGTGCACTTCTAACATTTGAGGCCATGGCTGAAGCAGCAAGTTTTGCTAATGTATGGGTTCCTTTTTGCCGTAAACATGGTGTTGAACCCAGGAATCCAGAATCCTACTTCAATTTGAAGAGGGATCCTTACAAGAACAAAGTGAAGCCAGATTTTGTCAAGGATCGCAGAAGAGTAAAGCGTGAGTATGATGAGTTCAAGGTCCGAATAAATAGCTTGCCTGATTCTATTCGCCGCCGATCTGATGCCTATCATGCTCGGGAGGAAATCAAGGCCATGAAGCTTCAGAAACAGCATAAGGACGATGAACCTGTGGAGAGCGTAAAGATTGCAAAAGCAACATGGATGGCAGATGGTACCCATTGGCCAGGGACTTGGCTGAATTCTGCACCTGAGCACTCTAGGGGTGACCATGCTGGTATCATACAGGTATTAGTTTGGCTACAAACTGTTCATGTCATTGTTCAAGCCATGTGAATGATTACACTAATTTTTAAACCATGTGTCGGCGGATCTGGAAATTGTGTTAGATTTTCTTATTGTTATTGCTGACTGAACAACTCAATTCAACTTTACATAAACTAGTTGGGATTGGCCACGTGGATTCACTTTCTCCATCTCTTTTGATATGTGCTAGAGTTTAAAAAGTTGTTGTGCCATTCAACCTTCCAAATGAGGCTGATTATTACTTGATGCAGGTGATGCTGAAACCTCCCAGCGATGAGCCACTACTCGGAACTGCTGACGATACCAAGATAATGGACTTCACTGATGTTGATATTCGTCTCCCATTGCTTGTCTATGTTTCTCGTGAGAAGCGTCCAGGCTATGATCACAACAAGAAGGCAGGGGCCATGAATGCGCTTGTTCGAGCCTCAGCTATTATGTCTAATGGCCCTTTCATTCTTAACCTTGACTGTGATCACTATATTTACAACTCCCAGGCAATGAGGGAAGGCATGTGTTTCATGATGGATCGAGGAGGTGACCGCCTATGTTATGTTCAGTTTCCTCAGAGGTTTGAGGGCATTGACCCCTCTGATCGATATGCTAATCACAACACTGTTTTCTTTGATGTGAACATGCGTGCCCTTGATGGTCTTATGGGTCCAGTCTATGTTGGAACTGGCTGCCTCTTTAGAAGGATTGCCCTTTATGGCTTTGACCCCCCACGAGCAAAAGAAAACCACCCAGGTTGCTGCAGCTGCTGCTTTTCCCGGCGCAAGAAGCATTCCTCGATTGCAAACACCCCAGAAGAGAACAGGGCTCTAAGAATGGGTGATTCTGATGATGAAGAGATGAACCTCTCCCTGCTCCCTAAAAAGTTTGGCAACTCAACGTTTCTCATTGACTCAATCCCAGTGGCAGAGTATCAAGGTCGTCCTCTCGCAGATCACCCAGCTGTTAAGAATGGACGCCCACCTGGTGCTCTCACTATTCCCCGTGAGCTTCTTGATGCATCAACTGTTGCAGAGGCAATCAGTGTCATATCTTGCTGGTACGAGGACAAGACTGAGTGGGGAAATCGTGTTGGTTGGATTTATGGATCTGTCACTGAAGATGTTGTCACTGGGTATAGGATGCACAACAGGGGATGGAAATCAGTTTATTGTGTGACCAAGCGTGATGCCTTCCGTGGCACTGCTCCGATTAATCTCACAGATAGGCTTCATCAAGTTCTCAGGTGGGCTACTGGTTCTGTTGAGATTTTCTTTTCCCGCAACAATGCCCTCTTAGCCAGCCCTAGAATGAAATTTCTTCAGAGGATAGCATATCTGAACGTTGGCATCTATCCCTTCACTTCAATCTTCCTGATTGTGTACTGCTTCCTCCCTGCACTTTCCCTCTTCTCTGGCCAGTTCATCGTTCAGACCCTTAATGTCACCTTCCTTGCTTATCTCCTAATCATCACACTGACTCTGTGTTTACTTGCTGTGCTGGAAATCAAGTGGTCTGGAATTGAGCTAGAGGAGTGGTGGAGGAATGAGCAGTTTTGGTTGATTGGAGGAACTAGTGCCCACCTTGCTGCTGTGCTTCAGGGGTTGTTGAAAGTCGTTGCAGGGATTGAAATTTCTTTCACCTTGACTTCAAAATCAGCTGGTGATGATGTGGATGATGAGTTTGCTGATCTCTACGTTGTCAAATGGACATCGCTGATGATACCTCCTATCACCATCATGATGGTCAACTTAATTGCAATAGCAGTTGGATTTAGCCGAACAATTTACAGTGTTATACCACAGTGGAGTCGATTACTGGGCGGGGTTTTCTTCAGTTTCTGGGTCTTGGCTCATCTCTACCCCTTTGCTAAAGGGTTGATGGGAAGAAGAGGAAGGACACCAACCATTGTTTTTGTGTGGTCAGGTCTTATTGCAATCACCATCTCTCTCCTTTGGGTGGCAATCAATCCTCCGTCTGGCACCAACCAAATCGGTGGCTCTTTCCAGTTTCCTTGATAGGTCTTTTTTTTGTCCTTTCGAGTTTAATTTATTCAATGACATTCGTTTACTAAATTCTTAGTTCAAAACATCAATCCTGCTGGAGAACAGACTAGTTATGTTCCTTGCACCCATTTTGTGTAGTGGCTACTTCCACAACAGTTCTACTGAAGATGGAGATCAGGACCGAGAAGATGGGTGGCTGGTTTTCTTGGCTTTGTTGTTTGACAATGCATTGCATGAAATACTAAAATCAGCGGACCCATTTTCAGGCAGATGACTAGAATTGTGCTCAATGCATTCTTTTGTAATTTAGAAAAGCGAACGTAAATTTTAATGGAATATTTTTTTTATTCCAATGCTTCTTCATTAGTTCATTCCCTTTGTTCATGGCAAGGGCCCAAAGTTGTTATATACACTTTGGAAGGGACGATGATTAATCCTCGGCGTGTCCGAAGTTGTCTCAAATGTAAGATTCTTGACCTATCATTGAGGTGTAGCAAGCATGTTCAATACCATGACCAAAATCATTATTTCTTAATTTCTCAAAATATCTTAACCTTTTTTTTTTTTTTAATTTGGTCGACTAAAGTCTGACCAAGATTACCTGTGCTTTGTTAAAATGAATTTTTACATGTAGGGGCGTAGGGGTTTAATTGCAAAACTCTTCTCCAATTTAGGTGTTAAATCGCATATGCTAAAAACTTAGTTTATTTACATAAATTTTTCATGAAATGTAAACCTCCTCCATAGTTTATTTGGCATAGAAATCATGGTTTATTAACCGCTTAATGTAAGCTTCTATTTGCACACTCGATACCTTCATTTTTTAAAGCTATTTTGAATTTTCATGGATTTCACGACCAATATAAACTTTACAGGTTATATCTTTTAAAATAGCTGCTTCTCTCGCGGATCATAATTTTTTTTTATTAAAAAATCCCGAGTATACAGGCTGTTTTATAAAAAAATTGAAAGTATAAATAAAAAAATTCATGCAAATATCTAATCAAATAAACCAATAATCACTTATGTAAATAAAAAAAATCTTTAACACTAACAAAAAAAAAAAAACAAAAAAAATTGAGAGATGAATATAGGTCAAAATATTTAATATTGCAATACAAGTCATTTACATAGTTGTGTTTAATGAATTTATTTATGAAAATCAATCCGTAACAGAAATCAACATACACATGAAATTCATTAAATAAAATTAAAGGAAAAAATTCCGTGCAAGGCTGCACATATTAAAAATTTTGTAAAAAAATAAATGTTTTTATTTTAAAAAATTAGTTTATCTATATAAAATATAAAAAAAATTATAGTACAACCACACTAACCTCATAAAAAATTTAAACACACTCTATATAATTAAAAAATAATTGTTATTTTAAAAAGGCTAAATAAACAAAAAACAAATCACAGAAAATAGGTATTAATCAAAACACAAATGCAAAAATTATTTTGAATAATACATATAAAAAGTAGTAATTTAAAAAAAGAAAATAGAAAATAGAAAAGAATGAGGCTACACAATTTGAGTCTGGTGAGCCAGGCCTAACGCCTAATTCATAAAGAAAGACCCTGCGCGTGGGCCTGCAAGTCTATGTAGGCCTTTTTTTTTCTAAGGTGAAAGGGACGGTTGATGCATCGTCTACCTCATTTTTTGTCAAAATAAAAAAACAACACATCGTCTATCTCAGTAGACGACACGTCCTTGTTAATCCCAAAATCCAGCCACTAGTGTGGCCGGAAAAACAAGGTTTTTTTTTCTTTTCAAAAACCTATTTTGAAACCCATTGTGATCCAAAACACCTAGAAAATACCCTATGAACCTTATTAAACCAATCCATGACCTCAAAAACATAAAAAACCACCCCAAAACCTTAAATCAACTTGAAACTAAAAGATTTTATGAGCTCAGATATGTTTTTATAGGCGTTGTCAAGGTAAGAAAACACCTAATCTTAACCCCCCTCATCATATGAAACCTTTTGATATAAAAATAGATTGTTTTGGTGACCTAAATCTTCCTCAACAATTTTCTCTTTCTGAGCCGGGATCCAATGACCTCATCTCTCTTCTCCACAAAAAAAAAAAAAAAAAAAAAAACTAAAAAAAAAAATAAAGTTTGGTACCAAAATATATGTTTTTAAAATTACAGAGACCGATCACCTAATAGTTAAAAAAGACAGAGGATGAAAATAAACTTTTAAACGAATTTCAAAGTCACCACCTATATTACCCATGTTTTTCATTTCAGTCTACTGTCTTTCAATTCAATCCCCACCTCCTAAAAATATGTAATTGGGCTCAATTATATAAACGAAAAAATGAAGGATCAAAATAAATTTTTTAAAAATTTTTAATATTATAATCCACATTAAAATACAATAGGAGAAACAATAGAGGCGTCGACAGTCCTTTTATATCATAGGAAATTTAGCCTTTGTGATTATATTTGTGATTTCTGTGCAACAGTTGCTTAGATAGTTGAGGTCTCCAGGTTCTTGGAAGAATCCACAATCCTGCTTGATAGTTGCCGTCCCATATTGAGAGTTGCAAGTATTAAAAAAGTCTTCAATTTATATCGGCAATACAAGACTTAATCATAGAATTCAACCAACACGAATGACCAATAAAAGCCAAGAACCACTTTGGTTTTTAAATTTAATTTCTGAATCAATATCATGTCGTGAACGGATCATGGATAGACTCACTTGGTACGTAGATCTCGTCAGAAAAAGTAGATCTCCCATTTCTTTCTATTAAGAAAGTTAGCTGTAGTCGACACGAGTCACCTCCTTATAAGCTTTGCTGGATGGCGTGGCATTCTCATGCAACCATCCTTGTAATAAGATATGATATTATTATATCACGTCGTCAACTGGGGCGGTTCCCCTCGAAAAATAAAATACTCGGCCTTTAATCTTTCTTGATGTCTGGGATTGCGGTGGCTTCTGCGTTTTCTTCTCAAACGCGTTAATTGTTTGGTATTAATAAATCTAAACATGGTTTTGGTCGTGGACTTTACTCAAAATCTGAGGTCCGACAGAAGCATCTCTTATATACTTTTAACGTGAAAAGAAAGCTATTCCTGAAGTAAACGCAAACAACCCAGGTTGAAAAATATTGTACAGTACTGGCCTCTACATTTTTTAAGATGTGAGAACATGCAACCCATCTCTCTTTCGATTATTTTGCTGCAATCGTACGTTCCAAAAGCCACCACCCTCCCTGCAGATCTAATTTCCCTGTTGGCTGATCTACAAATCCTGTAGCAGAAGGCGGGACAGCGAAGGAGCACAGTACTAAAATGGCCAGACCATATGATGTGCATAGATGTCATGTGACTTCAATTCTGTGAGGGTTCTTA
>Ga0307515_10008388_pt1 | contig 20148 bp, 5 predicted proteins | sample 17_EM_MG_FD_194513 | JGI IMG/M metagenome (GOLD analysis project Ga0307515, IMG submission 194513) | Populus trichocarpa ectomycorrhiza microbial communities from riparian zone in the Pacific Northwest, United States - 17_EM | ecosystem: Host-associated > Plants > Roots > Unclassified | place... | reverse complement strand
TGGAACGATGTTGCGGTTTGGAGGGATTTCAAACCGATATACATCCCGGAAGATATATGGCCGCACTATCTTGAGCACGTGACGTCTGAGCGGTTCACACGACGCTCACAGTCCGGTGCTGGCAACCGGAATCGGCCAATTCATGGCGGGGTGACAACTCACACTGGCGGCTCCGTTCCGTTTGCTGCACATGCGAAACGGATGGTAAGATTAATTTAAATGAAATATATCGTTAAATTCAGTTGTTGTTAATATATCTTTTTTCATTATAGGCTGCGTCTCTTGGACGTGAGCCGAGCCCGATGGAGCTGTTTGTGGAGACGCACGTGCGGAGTCAAGACCGCCAGAAGGGGGCGCAACAGTTCGTTGATAACCGTGCTCAGCATTTCGTGGTATGTTTGTTCAACAATTTTATTTTGTAAGTTATTATGTAAGTTATTATGTTTATTGTATTGAATATGATGATTACTTTTTTTATTTTATTTTCAGGAGACCTATAATAATCGGTTGAGGGAGAGATACGGTGACGATACTTTGACCCATCCAGAATTCGATCCGGATTTGTGGATGGAGGTTGGCTTGTCAGGTGGACCCGATAAAAATCGGGTTTACGGGCTCTCCAACACTACGGCCGACAACTTGCGGTCGACCCGTAGTGTTTCAACCGTTGGGAGCTCCCAATCAATATCGAGCTCCCAATCTAAGGAGTTCGTGGCCTTGCAGCAACACACGGCTCAGCTCACCGAGAAATACGATAACCTATCAGCGGAGTACGCACAACTCAAAGCGTCTCATGCACAACAAAGAGCGGAACAAAGAGCGGAGTTTGAGCAAATCAAAGCGTCTCAAGCACAACAAAAAGCGGAGTATGAACAACAAAAAGCGGCTTATGAACAACAAAAAGCGGCTTATGAACAGCTTCGCGAAATGATTATGAACATGGCAAATAATGGAACATGTGCGCCTAATCTTTTTTGGTTGTATAACCACCAGCCTCCTCCAGGATCTCCTCCTCCTCCTCCAGCTCCACCTTTATATTAATTTGTAATAAACATTATTTACCTTTAAAACTTCATTTAATATTTTTCTTGAAACATATTCAGTTTGTAATGAATATTATTTAACTTTGTTTTTTTTTATGTTTAATATAAATTTTATTTGCATAATTGGTTTGTATTACAATTAATTTATATAGTTTTATATTATATATCCTAAATAATTTTTTAAAAACAAATTCAGAAAAAAACTATTACCAAGGATTTTACCGACGGATTAATTCGGTCGGTATTTTAAACACTCACCGACAGACTTACCGACGGAATTAATCCGTCGGCATTTAACAGTAGTTGCCACTAGTACCGACGAATTTACAGACGAATATATTCGGTCGGTATTTTCATACACTCACCGACAGATTTACCGACGGTTAGTTTCCGTCGGTAAATCACAATATCACCGACGGAATAAAAATCCGTCGGTATATTTCAAGCGGGAATCTTTTTTTTTTGGCGCGCACATTCCGTCTGTAAAACCATCGGCAAATGGTTTTTTTGTTTTTCGACAGATATAGCGACGGAATGGGGAATCACCGATGAAAGGAAAGCCGACGGACGTAATCCGTCGATGATGACGTCGGTAAAAAAATCACCGACGAACTGCTAATCACACACCGATGGAATTTTTTCGTCAGTAAAACTGTGAAATCTTGTAGTGGATGCGGTATTCTTAGAACCATGAAAAGCTTGAAAAATTGTAGAAATCTCACAAAGATGCATTTATATTATTATTTCAGATTTCTCGGATAAGTTTCATAAAATTCAAGGTCAAAATTAGGTTATGATTGTTATTGTAAATGTTTTTTAGTCAATTAGTTGATTACATATGTTATTGATTTTATTCATATAAATATATTTAATTTATTTATAAAGACTTATTTATTTTTAATATTTGATTAATTAATCCAGAGTAAAGATAAAGTTCTTGAGACAAAAATATTTTCCAAAGAATATTATAAAGGTTCTATAATTATTGGATTCTTATTTCATTAAATCATTGTTTTTAAATGTTCCTTATCAATGCAATATTAAGACTGAATATTAATTAGAGTTGTTGAGACTGATAGATGTTATGTTATTTCTTTTATAAAAGGTAACGGTTGTTCTCATAAGCTGATGTATGAATGATATCTAGAACTAATATATAGATGCTTGTCAGATGACATGTACATTGAACTGACTCGTATGAGAACTTCATATGGAGAGATCATCTGTGTCTATGAAAAAGCTCACATGATGGTTGTGTAAGTGATCCCCAAACCTAATATCACTAAGTTATCTTATATAGGGAATGTTATGCTTTGATCTTGCTGCACGTTGTTCAAATCAAGGGTAACAAACGAGCAAATTTTGAGTATAACAAGAACTATATGAATGTATTTGAGTAATCAAGGAAGGATTCATCACTCTAGATGAATTAAAAAATATATTTCATATGTTCTCAAATAGTATTAATTGTAAATCCTTACGCAATGGAGGATGAGATTTGAAAAGAATTTCAAATCTTATTCAAAGAATCGATGATTATAGTATTGAGAATAAACATGATTTGACAGAGTAAACGCATTTCATGCTATAATGTCTAAATCAGAACATTGTTGATGAACAAATAATAATTACACTGAAAAACTAGTCACTAAAATATTAAGTCAAACCACTTATAACTTTTCTAATATTTGAAGGATTATGATAGGTTGTTAGACATTTAAACTTGATCTTACAATATAAATCAATTAATTACTGAATTAATAGTAAATTAATTTATTTAATCATGTTTTATTTAGGATTGTGATTCATATTTAGACTAATTTATTAGAGAATCTAATAGATCACACACACAAAAATCATTAATCTTAAATATTAATAAAACTCTCCTTAAAATGTTATTCCTAAAACTTTATTTCTTCGAACTTATTTTCTTCTAAAGTGTAATAAAACCAGTAGGGTTAAGTACTTAGTGTTATAATAGAGAAAAGATGAAATAATAGGGCTATTCAATAGACATAATTATTGCAAGAATTAACAACAAATCCCTAATATCTTCGATTGTGTTGTGTCTTTAACTTCGTGAGAGAAAAAAGGTGCTAATTGGTGACATTAATTTGAAGATTAATGGATTCAAAAAATCATTTCAAAATTTAAGTTTACTATAGGAATGAACAAAATTTCTTATACTGGTTTGGTCGATTAACCGGTTTAATTTATAACAATATTATTTTTTAAAAATTTTTTTTAAAAAAAAATATGTTGCTTTAAATAAATATCAAATATTAGATTTTGAGTAAATCAAGAGCTGACTAATTAAATTAACATGATTAAAATAAATTAACTGATTTAATTTAAAACTAAGTATAAACTAGATTTCAAATCATCAAATTAAATCAAAACACTAAAATAAGATAGGGTTGCTCAAAGATTTGTATTTTAAAAAATAAAATTAAAATATATTTTCTACTGCCAGCTGTCTCACTATCTTCCAAGTATACCATTCCATAACCTTCCAACACAATTTGTTTTTGGTAGTTCTTTATCAAGATTTTAAAATTCAAAAGTAAATCATAACCTTTTCAAATTAAATTTAAAATACGATTTAGACAAGAAAAAACAAAGTAGGGAAAACTAACCCCTCCAAGCTGGAATTTTCGTTTGTTTTCCTCTTTTAATCCTAATAAACTTTGCAAAATCCAGATTAAGTCCATGCTCCTTATTTTGTAGCTGAATTTTAGCTAAAGTAGCTAAAAAGTTATTTTAACTAGCAGATATTCAAATTATATGTGAGATGAATATCCAAGTGTATGTTATTTTATGTTGTTGATTGCTTCAAATTATGTTAATGAATTTTCTAATTATTTAATAACACTTTAGAAATAATTATTTTATTATAATATAAATTAAAAATAATAACGTTCTTGTTATTCATGTCGAACTCTTCATACATGAGATTAGTTTAAATTACACAAATAAACTTGAAAGAGATAATATATATATAGAGAATTTAACTAAATAAATTTGGGCATGGAAATGAGTTTAAGAGATCAAAACACATATAAACTTGAGCATCTGGGTTGATTGAGATGATTAGTGCGGTAAGAGATTGAATGTTTTTGGATTAGAGTCGAATCAAACCCTTTCTCTTTAACCCAATAAAGAGATGGGATTCACATATATCCCTTCCTGAAATGCATGATGCTCAATCGGCACAAGTGTTTGTGGTTTATTTCTAAGCTTGTTCCTAAGATCCACGTTGGGGGTCCCTAGAAAATCAACTGTTGTTGTTGCGATGCTGACAGAAGTGCAGAAAATGGAGTGGAATTCTTTCGTTGTTTGAGTTAGATTGTTTGCTTTGTCCAGTCTAGAGTGCAAAGTATAGCTCTTCTTTTCTCAATGTTCTGTGCTTTGCAATGGCAGCCGCAGCCTACAACTGGACGCTCTATGTGCTTGGTTGGCCTATAAAATGTGCCGGAAAATATCAACTGAGCCGCCACAACGATTTTGAAGGTGCCGGAATTGGTGGTTGTGGCCTACCCAGGTCTTTCTTTTCAACCGATTGAATCTTAATGCTGGTTGCTAGGTTATAGATTGAGGCGCTTCTTTTAGGTATGATTTTATCTTCTAATTTATTTGAATATAGTCAAGTTTAGTGTTACAGAATCAATCTTAATGCTTCGATGGTTAGCTTTTTTTTGTCTGGGATTTCTCGATTTGTTCTCCCACTCAGCCATGGCTTGTCTGTATGTTATCTTGTGATCATAAAAGGAGCTTAGCTTAGATCTACTGACTATGATGTTTTACCTGTTCTACTAAAGCACCTGGCGTCAGCTCCGGCTACTTCACTGTTCATGTCTTTTTTTATTTTTCTCTCTCTTCTTTTTTATTTTATTAAATTCTATCTTTTGATTGATTTTTTCCTTCAATTAACTTGTTTTAATTTACTTTCAATAAAATTATTGTAATCTTAAACAAACATTTTAATATTTAGTTGATGTTTTATTTTATGAATATTTATTTTTATTATCATATCATTAAGTAAAAAAAATAATTAGAAAAAAAAATTGTTAAACTCAATGGAGTTCATGATTCAGATTGCAGGTTTATTGGATTAAGTAGCGAAGTCCGGATCAATTCAATATGTTATTATTTCAATATTAATAAAAGATATCATCTTGAAATATTTTTTAAATGAAACCATGATTTTTTTACCGATTGTTTTTAGACTCACAAAGTTGGCTAAATCATGTTGGAGTAACTTTTAAGTTAGTTAATTTTAAACTCAGGCTAAATAAAGAGTTAGGTCGAGAGATTTTAAGTTGACTTGCTAGGTCAGACTCTTTTTTGCCTTTTTTCTTTTTTAAAAAAAATCATCTTGCAATTTTTTTTTCGATTGAATCCTTTTTTTTTTTTAATTTGATCCTTCAACATTTGGTTGATTTTAAATTGGTCTTCACAATTTGTTTCAGTTTGCTTTCTATAAGGTTATTGCAATTTCAAATAAATATCTCGGTATTTGATTGGTGCTTAATTTTACGAGTATCTATTTTTATTATCATATCATTAAGTAAAAAATAATTTTTTAAAAAAAAAAGTTGTTGAATTCAATGGAGGCCATGATTACGTTGCAAGTTTAGCAAGTTAAATCACAAAATCAATAAAATATGTTGTCTTAATATTAAAAGAAAAAAATACATAATCTTGAGTTTTTTAAGTCAAATCACGTTTTTTACCATTTATCTAGGTTGTTTTAGATTCATCAAGTCAATTAGATCATGTAAGAAAAAATTTCAAACATATTAATTGTTAACATAGGCTAAACAATGAATCAAGATTTCAAAATTAACTTACTAGATTGTGTTTAATATCATTACTAAATATTTCTATATATATTGAATTCCTTTATCACGTTCAAAATAAAACTATTATTATTATTATATAAAAATTACTAGTAGAAAGCCTTGTAATATGGAAGGTGTGCTAACAAGTGATTAATTCACTTGAATCTGTTCGTTGGGATTCTGCCGTGGTCGCTTTAATTAGGACCCAGAAAGAATAATTTGGAATGCCAATGGACAGAGGCACGTACAAAACATCATGGCAACATCTTTCCCTATCGAGAGCAAATCAATGAAACTTTGGTCTTAGACATGTACAAATTACAAGAGGCAAGGTGCATGACATAACATTCTCCTATTTTCTTGCTGCTGAAGCTTCGGCCCTCTGCTGCTAGAGGAAACACAGCAAGAACAACTTGCCTGGATTAATCTTGACACCGAAACATTATACATGCAGAACAAAGTAAAGCACAAGAACCAGCAGAAAGCAGAAGCTAAGGGTGAATTTCCTTCTTCGCCTCTTTTACAGTACTCTGTTCTCCTACAATCTTGCAGAAAAGATCAAGAGTGTTCCAGGGTTTACATTCACGGGCAAATCAGAACTTCAAGTCTTATGAGCACAAAGAGCAAGCCACACACGCATAAAACGTAGAAAAGGAGAGTAGTAATCCTACTACCAAACATTATACAGGACGAAAAAGAGCACAAGAAGAAGTAATGATCCCAAACCATATCCATCATCATTGCTAGAGCTACTACTTCCCTGTTTTGTACCAAAATACCTGCTGCCACGGGAGGGAAAGCATGAAGAAATCGTGTGTATGAGCAGTAACAGTAAAAGAGGAAACACCGTCCAGAAGTTGAACGCCACATCTTCATCACCTGCTTGAAATAGTGGCAGTATATAATCCGCAAGTGCCATTATCATAGGGCCAAAGATGACCAGACCCAGGACTCCCACCATTAGAGAGGGTACTATTGGTGATGGCCCCATTGGTCTTTAGTCTTTTGGATTCTCCTGCTTCAGCGGATGCTCAGGAACGACCTTCTTAATGGTTGACAGAGGAACTGTTTGTTGTGGTTGGAGATGACAATCCGATTCTTTTCTTTGGTTCAGTATGATTAGTTGACCTATGGCAACCTCCTTGCCTAAAAAGACCTCTAATCAAATTTATTTTGTATAATAAACGTTACATTCAAGGCCAACCAACCCAACTAATCCCAAGACAAATTAATTAAACTTCTTCAAGTACATCATAGTCATCCGACTAGGGGAGAAAAAACCAATGGACCATTTCCTTAGTTTAGTTCAGTGGTAATAAATAGAATAGTTTTCGGCAATGACAGTTATCTTCGATGCTTCCAGTGAGATCAAGCTAAACCAATAATGATAAGAAATGGAATGATAATGATAATGATGTTCAGAAACATCATCCAACTGATTCATATCCAAAAGCAATACATAAAGTTTGTTGTGGAAGAAACAGACGTGTAGAGAGAGACTGATGACAGCATGATTACAAACTATGTGAACTTCTATTGTTCTAGTCATTGTCATGTAAAATATTTAGATAACCGTAGTTAGATGATATACAAAAACCTAATCATATGTGGGGAAAAGGTTGGAAAACGATGCACTGTAGGTATATCAATTAGTTTTACATTCCTGAACTAAGACAACACTGATCGTCCTGCACTATCTCCTGCAACTACAGAATTACAACACTGTACACAGACAAGAGCATAAGATGGTGCAGATCTTCATATACAAACTTCTGTCCAAAATTCCAATCCAATCATGTACTGTATTTGAGATGTTGCTCATAAAAGTTGATTAACTGCAATGAAAGAAAAAGGAGGAATAGTAAATACAACAACAAAATCATAAAAATACTAGTGAAAAATTCATGAGTACGAAGTAGTGCAACGTGGACAGGGAAGAAACTATACATAATCAGCAACATGATAATCAATTACCAGATGTGGATTATTAGCCTTGAGAAACTTGTTATCCACTGTTACTTCTTGTCCATCAGACCTGCAAAGTATGCAACCACTTGAAAAGATGACACTATGCTGCTGGAAAAAACATTAAACAAACATAAATCCAAAATTACAGGAAACACAATCTATACATAATAAGAGAGCTCATGTGCTCTGGACTTCTAAACTCTGTTTATATGAGAATAAGAACAAGGATTTACTGAAGTAAGATTTGACCTATAAAGCTGTGTGTGTGGATGATTTTACAGGCAGCTAAGAGCAGATTGCTGTATTTTAACTATTATTTAATCATTCAGAGACGAAGCATTGATGATTGGTATATTGATTAGGGCTTTGGAAGCAATGCTTTTAGGACAACTTAGCGACTTATAACTCTCAATGATACATTTGTAAAAAGTGATAAAATTATAAAGTTGAAAGAATCATTTGTAAAAAGTGATAAAATTCAGGGGTTGATTTAATATTTTGTCCCATAAATTATGATTTAGGCCAACATTATTAACACAATAGATCCATTTTACACATTCACAACAAAGTTAAGTATAGGATTTCATTTCTTTCTTTTGACTTGATGCAATGGTGTTTTTCCTACTCCACCAATCGTTGATCCCACTCCAGTATTTAATAACCAAATTTAGCCTTCATTTCGACGTGCCACTTTTTCTATTAAATGGTCAGATTTCATCCTTATCAACTCTAAACATAGTAAGGCCAACATAATTTCTTCCAAAGAAGCCCAGCATAATTTGTTTGCGATACATGTAATGTCTTCTAACAATATTTGACACTATATTTTAATTAATTAAGTTATTTTTGGAACTCATTTTAATAAGTTTTTAAGATTTTCTAAATTTAGAAGTACATATATGGTTTAGAGTTCATAATTACCTAAAATAATTTTTTTGTGATTAAAATACTTAATATAAAAAAAGAATTACATGAAAATATTTTTATAATACTATTCTGCTTTAGCTTTTATTCAACTACAACAAAGTGTCACATTGCTAGAAAATTATAGCTAAAATTGCAAGTTAGTTTTACAATCAAAATTAGCAATGTAAAACTTATTTGTCATAAAATCACAATTTACTTTTCAAAATATTCTACAATATCAAAATTTATTTATAAATTTTAAATTTCAAGATATATTTTCTATTATTTCCTTTTACATTAGGTTTAAGAGGATTTTTATAATTGATATTATTGAATTTCAATTGTACTTAAAGAAAATTATGGAGTAAGGTTAGTTTAGTCACTCAGTAATTCTGTGACATAGAATTAACAATTGGAGTAGGAAACATCACCCTTGACTTGAACATAAAATAAACCCTGAACTCATTTGAAACCAATTCCTCAACTAAAATTCCCAAACTTCACCAGTTTGACACTTTGATTTGTTCGTGGACAGAATCAAAGACCAAGAGATGATACTGTGCCTGACATTTAAGTGCTTCAAGACATTGTAGGAGAAATTTAAAGCAAGCATTGACAATGAGGCAGGTTATGGGTAGTGGTGAGGTTGGCAGGTGAGGGGGGCAATTTTGAAAAGGGTAGATTTTTATGTTTTTTTTTATAATGGAATGTTAGGTTATTATTATTATGTTTTACGAGGAACATGATAGCCACTCATATGATGTGTATACTTCATTTCACAATAAACACAATTCATAACCTTTAATGAAGTATTCACTAAGATAAGAAATATATATAAAAGAAGAAGAAGAAGAAGAAGAAGAAGAAGCCAATTCCAAAGTATGAAACTTCAACTACAAAAATAAGAGACAAGAATTCTCTGAATTATTTGAATCTGGGTTGGGAATAAATAGTTTGAGGAAAAATAATGTGAATGCAACAATATTTGGATAGCATGTTAAGATTGAATATGAGTGGTTTAGTTAGGGGAGGAAGAGTTGAAAAATACAGAGTTTAGGTAGATTTAATGATGAGAACAAGCAATCCTCGTGTTCAATTATCGACCCACCAACTGTACATAAAATAGCTACTCTATTAGCAAAGAAACCTTTTTTAAAATCAAAAAACTAAGAAAACCTTAATTAAAAGCTAATAGGTGAAATGTAACTTGTATCCTCCAAAAATAACTTTTTTAACATTCAAGAACCTTTACGATCATTATCAACATTACCTAAAGTACTATTGGCATTGGCTGCTTTTCATCTGTCGGCTCTTTGCTCTCTCTTGAGCCCCAGTCCAACTGTTTTTAAATTTCCTCTCTATCTTGTCTATAATAATTTGTTTCACTGATCTCTAGCACGAATACATCCCTATACTTAAATATTTTTTATAATAAGTGAATAAAATAAAATAAAAGCATAAGAAGTGTGCAACCCAAGGTAACTTACAAGTTAACCATAGAACCAAAAAGAATGAAAGTTTAAAACCATTTAACCATTTCCAGGAGAAAAGGGAAAGGAGGAATGACAACATAAGGTTACAGATGACCAAGAAAACATTTTCCTCAAAAGCCCTCTTGTTGTAGTCCACCCACAAAGATTTTGCGATGCACTCAATGAGAAACAAGCTTAGAAACTTTAGCATTTAATCTTTGATTTCGTATATTTTGATATTTCCTGTAAATCTAGTCTATTTTTGGATTTTTTTTCTTGCTTAGGAATATTAATACTATTTAGAAATCTTAGCTTATTTAGGAGCTAGAAATTTTCTATTTCACTCTTAGTTTAGGACTAGAAGGGCTTTTGGTTCCTATAAAAGCAGCACTTATTCTGCAAAACTACAGGACTTTGAATATGGAATTGTGAGTATTTGATTTAATTTGAGGGTTGCGCACCCTCGGGAATCCAAGGATTTTTAGTCTACTTGCCCCATGTCCACTTCAACTACCGTGTGTTCTGTCTTCCTCTTCTCTTTTATCTAAGCACCCTTCTTCCATCTCTTACTGCAACAGCAATCTTGGATTATTCACAACTATAGTAAGAATCCCAAACCCTACTAAACACATCCTTAATCAATCTCAATTCTAAATACAACAAACCCTAAGCCTAATTTTCTAAACCTGGCTCATCATGAACACTTTGTGGGACAAAAATCCAAGTTGACCGTCATTATTTGTTAAAAAGGTAATTGTGCCTCAACAAGCTATTTCAGTCCTCTCCTTTCAAATCAGTTCCATGCAGACTAGCCATGATAAAACTAGGGTGTTAGTTAACATGAAAACAAAAGGAGAAACATTAGTTATCATAGCCGAAAAGAACCTGCAAAGCAAGTGGCACAATTATAATTCCAGAGGATCCAACCACATCATGAACAGCCCGTCTAAAAGAGGCTTTAGTGATACTGGCTATTCTCACTTCTTGTTCTCTTTCCTGTTAACTGCCCTGCACTTCCATGAAACGTTTTGCTACATCCAGCTCAATTAAAGATTTTCTTAGTCCCTCAAACCTTTCCGCACTATGGCACTAACCACAAACACCGACTCTACACTATAACAACCATTGCAAATAAGCAACAACCATTGCAAATAAGCATTACCCTCCCAATCCTGGGATTACAGCAACGCTTGATTTCTTGAGTTGAGTACGAGATCCATTAAATTTTGTGGCATTTCTGAGATACTGAGGCTCTGTGGTTTTCTATTGAGCAGGCCTTCATTTCACTCTTTTACAGGAAGGTCTCCCATTAATGCAATGTGGCCAGGAAGAGATGTCATAATCGATAATAGGCTATGTACATCTTAAAAGGCATGTATTTTCTCAATAAATGATGGTCAGAATAAATAATGAAACTCCAGCTATTCTCAAAATGTTAGTTCCACCAACAGAAGCATAAGAAGAAAAAGATATCATTAAATTTCACACGGGAGAGATCTTGAAGTTGGAGTAAAATGACATACCTTAATGCACGAAAGGTTATCAGCACATCCTGGACATTGTCAAACACAGAGGCTGAAAAGCCTATAGGCTTGAGGATCTTGGTGATAGCAAATGCATTTATGGAATTTCCAGTCATTGGCATGTGACTTGAATTACCCCAAGTTAAACTAGGATTTTCAATCCCTGGTTGTGCAGCTGCACCGGTAGAGCCAACTGAGAAATTTCCAGATGAATTCGGTAAGAAAACTGGTTCGCACATGACAGAGTCTTTTTTGAACCTCTTCACAGAACCAGACTTTCTTTTCTTAGCACCTGTGCATCGACTGTTCTGAACAAGGTCCACATAATCAACCTTGGGAAGCCCATTTGCAATCCCATTACCTTCTGAAGCCTTTTCTTCTTGGAAATGTATTGTGAACTTATTTGTGTTTACATCAATGTTAGGAATTGTTCCAATAAGCTCGCTAAGCTTTGGATCATATTCATTATCCTCTTTCCTTTCAAAAATATGCTTTGAACCGTTTATGGACCCATTCTCATCAGTTTGCTTTGATGTTTTGATGTTATTTACATCTCCACTACTCTCTCCTCCATGACCTAAGCCGATAAATTGAGAGGGTGAAGGTAGATCGGCAAGCAATGAGTTATTGAGAGGAGCAGAAGGGAGATGTTTATCCGCAATACTTACTTCAACATCCATTACATTGTAGACAGCAGAGGAACGTGGCTGCTTCTTCTTGGAGGGAGTATGCGGAGCCCCATGCTTGCGTTTCCGCTTTCGTGAAGACCTACCTGACCGCAAGCTTCAAATCCATCAGACAAACAACAGAAAAGGGTTGGCAAAAGAAAAAAAAATACAATTGTTAGTAAATAGGGAATTGCATTAAGTAAATATATACTCTAGTCATTTTGACTGCCAAAAAAACAAAAACTCAAATAAAAGTAATTTGACACTATACTTATGCTCTTTGCTTCTTATTTGCCACAAAGAAAAAACAAAGTTGAAGGTTAGCCAAGCCAACAACTCATTTATCACTTAGATTATTTGAATGAATGTCACCTAGAAAAGGTAGCATTTGGTCACTATTTCGGAATAAAAAAGACGGAGATGGCTAGAACAAAAGGGACGAGACAAAACAAGAGACAAAAACAAAGTTGTGTTTGGTAGTGGTATTCAAGACAGAGTAAATGTCTCTTTATTCTTTTTGATTGATGCAGGTCAAGACAAAACAAAAAATGTTTGTTTTATCCTTGATATATATTGCCATCTAACTTGCAATGTTTAGAACAATAAATAGATAGCATTATTTTCACTTTATTCTATAATACGCATTAATTTTATTAACTAACTTAAAACGGTAATTTCTCCACCCATCAAAGTCATGTTAAAAAAGGATTTGTAAATATCATAAAAAAATAATTCATTGCTAAGTAAACAATACAATTACATTATAATTTAATCAGTCATTAAATCATTTCTCCAAATATATTTAACAATAAAATAAACAATTAAGCAAATCATATATCAAATAAAATACATGCACCAACATAAAATTAAAATCTAACTTGGTTGAAAATGCAAGATAATAATTTCATCACAAATGCACATTTTTTGTTCTCAATTTCTCATTCAATCTCCCACTTTTCATCATTAAATCCAATTTGTTAGAGAACATAACTAATTTTCATTTCTCTACATTATATATGTTTTAATTATTATATTATTTTTTTCATAATGATATTAGTTTTTTACAACAATGCTGATGTTAATCTCTCTCTTCTCTCTCTAATTTATATTTCTCATATTTCTTATGATTTTTTATTTATTATTTTCCAGTTTTTAGTCTAATGATGGAAATTCAGCTAATTAAAATAAATGGTTCAGATATGAATGTAAGGATATAAATTGAAATCACGAAATGATTAAAAAAGACATTTGTGTAAAAAAAAATAAACAAAAAAAAAACTTGGTTTTGTCTCTGTTTTTATCCTTCCTTTTTAGAGGGACATAAAATTGACTAAAAAATGCACTTGAGATACCCAAACTCATTTCTATCCCAGCTATCTTTGTCTCTTTGATTCCGAAACAATAACTAATCGCTACCTAAAAGATACTTATCATTTGCTTTGATATTCACAGCAACCAAACAATCTTAAGAAAATAAGGAAAAGAAAGCAAATCTACCTCTCTTCAAATGCATCAATGACGTCAGAACACGACTGCAAATTCTCCAAGGGCTCCCAGGTGTTTGCTGTTTCAGGCCATCCTCGCCTTTATAACAAATAAAGCATATCAGTCAAGAAATTACCTAGAATCAATAAAGTGGATTAGTTGCTCCTTATATTAGTCCTACGATCATGTCATACAAGGTAAGAACCAGTAATATACAAAACTGGAAGCAGAAAAATGTAAAACCTTGATGGGATATAAGAGAGACACTCACCATTTAATAAGATACTGCAACTGACCCTATTTTTGCAACAATTGGAGAGTCATTAGCCATCATCATCAGCCACAGTTAGCAGCACAAACACACACACACATAATCAGAAAAATTATCAACAAAAAAAAAGAGCAAACAAACAATTGACGTCCATTCTAAGCCTCCCCACTAGAAAGCAAGAAGTCCAAACAAAAGAATTAAACACAAGATTCTAAAAAATGGGTGTATCATAATTTACAATAAAAAAACATAAGAAAGATGTGAATCAGACCTTTCGTACTCGTTTTCGACGAATAGCCTCGATTTCGAAGAAACCCTCATCAAGTTTAGTCCTTTCTTCATCAAATAAATTGCCTTTCTCATCTTTTCCTTTGGGGTCCTCTTCCTCTTCCTCTTCATCATCATTATCCTCTTCCTCTTCTTCTTCTCCTTCAGTTTCCTCTCGATTCTCCCCATTATCAACCCAGTTTATCTCCTTTTCTTCACCAATATTCCCTTCCCTCACTTGGGTCTCAATTAAACTGTTACTACTGCCCTCTGCAGTATCAGCCAACACTGGATTTGCTGTTGCCTTCCTCTTTCCCTTCATTTTTTTCAAAAAAGTTTGATCCTTTTTGGAGGGAAATGGAGGGGAGAAAGGTGATTTTGTATTTGGAGTTTGGCTTGGAAATATGGATGGCAGAGTTCTATACCTACCGCTGTGTGTGTGTGTGTGTGTGTGTGAAAATGAATGTGAAAGTGGGAGAAGGAACTGACCTGACAACAAAACAGAGGTCCTTTTGCCTGCTTCGAGTGTTCTTTTTCTAAGATTAGATTTTCTTTTCTTTTTGAGAATTTAATCGGTTCCTTTATTTAACGTTGTGTTTGTTTCTGTGTTTCAAAAATATTTTTAATAAAATTTGAAAATTTTTTATTTTTTTATTAACTTGAAATTAATATGTTTTTAATGTTTTCAAATCATTTTGATGTGCTGATGTCAAAAATAATTTTTAAAAAATAAAAAAACATCATTGGCATGCATTTTGACACGAAAAGCTATTTGAAAAGCAATCGCAACCACACTGCCAAACAAACCAAAGTTTGGCAGTATGAGTAAGTTTGGCAGTGTGGTTAGAGCAAGTACAGTGTAATTATAATTGTTTTTAAATAATTGTTTTTTGAAATATATTAAAATAATATTTTTTTATTTTTTAAAAAATTATTTTTAAAATTAACATGTTAAAATGATTCAAAACATATAAAAAAATTTAATTTTTTTTAAAAATAAAATTTAAAATTTTATGAAAATACGATTTACACCACATTCCTAAATAGCCTCTTCAAAAACTAAATTTTTTTTTTATTTCAAGATTTTGTTCTACATTTTTCTCTTTTTGAGATTTTAAAATCTTGATCCAATCGAGTAAATTATAAATTAGTCAATGAATTAATTAGTTTTTTTGCACTTAATATTACTCTATTATAAACAAATGTCTTATTTTCTCGTAAATATTTATTTCATTTCTCAAAACTATAGAGATTAATTTATAATTTACTCTACCCCTGCCAACAAACCTATCCAATATCATCTCTTTTTCTTTCTCTTTTCAAAAGAAAGAAATTCTTTCAAATTATAATGTATTACCATTTATAAGTATATTTATTATAAAATTTTACTTTTATGTTTATAAAATAAAATAAATAAATGTATTACCATTTCCGTTGTGAATCGGACAAAAACAATTAAATATAACAAAAAAATATTTAGATTATAGAAAACTATTTTGCCTTGCTATTAAATTCGACTTAACAGGTCAACCATGAAACTTCTTGATCTAATTTTTTACTTAATTTGGATTTAAAATTAAATCATATAAGAGTTATCTTAACTTGAACTAATTGATTTGGCCAATCCAAAACTAATCTAGAGAACCAGTAAAAAAAAATTCTAATGATGAAATTGATAAAAAAAAAATATTTTGATCGAAATCTTTGCCTAACCAAGTTTCAAATTAAATTATGTGGTGAAAATTGTTTTAATGTGATCTAGTTGACTTAACCAGTCCAAAAACAACTCGGCTGACTAGTAAAAGAAATATAAAAAGAAAATTAAAAAGAAAAAAATAATGAAATTAATAGGAAAAATAACATTCTCAAACAATTTCTTGTTTAGCCTGAGTTTAAAATTAAAGTATGCAAGAGTTTGTTTTATGTAACTAATTTACCTAGATGATTCAAAAACAACAATTATTAAAAAAAAAAAATGAATACTTGCTTTTCATACAGTGAAGCAAGTGCGTTGCAACCCACTTCTTTTAAATTTTAAAAAAAAAATCAATATTTATAAATAAAAAAATATATAGATATTGTTAACATGATTTTCAGTAATAAGCAAATTTCTAAGTCCTTAACTCAAAGTATAATACATACGTTTAATAAAACAGGTTGAGGATCACATAAGCCAATAAATACTAAATAGATATTTCAACATTAACCATTGACAAATTTGTGCAGATAAATTTATCTAATCATGTGCTAGGAAAAGCCCTTTAATTTTTTTTAACTTAATTATATGGAACTAATATTTTTTATAGAAAGAGTAATACTTCAAATTCCATGAAACAAAATTATTTGTTAGTAAAAATCTCCTTTTTCTTATTAATATCTTTAACTTTTTAAAAAAAAAACTATAACATTTTTATATGCTAATTGTTTGATAAATCATCAATGTGCTCTCTTTTTTACAAAAAACTTTTCATCACAATATTTATTTCTTAAATAATATTCAAGCATGTTCCAAATTCCAGTTCTAAAACATAACACTATTTATAATTTTAATGTGAATATATTAAAAGACATAATAATAATAATAATACAATGGTCACATGTTGTTGCAAGAAACTCTTCGAAAGTGTTATTAAACATGGCTCGATTCATCATCCTTGAAACCCTCTGTCTTGAATCATTGGCTAGCTCGAGTCTTAAAATAAACTATGTGGGTGTTGACTTGATATAATCTAGTTGACTTTGTGAGTCTAAAAAACACCTAAAAGATTGGTGAAACATGGTTTGACTTTAAAAAAAATTAAAGACAACATAATTTTTTTTTCAATATTAGAGCAGCGACATATCAGATCAATTCGTCAAACTCCCAACCTAATTCATTATCCTGATTGGGTATAATAACTCTGTATTTTTTCTGAAACTATTGTTTATTTAATTATAAGATAACAAAAATCAACAACCACAATAGAACAACCAAATAAAAAAATAATTATTTTATTGAATAGACTTTAATAAAATAATATCTTGAACTTTTAAAAATAAGTATAAGTACGTAGAACTATGTGCTTGAGTCTTTAGCTTTTTTTCTCAAATTGAATGAATGATGTGTCATCCATTTAGTTTTTTTTTTCTTTTTAAGAACAGACAACGTGTTGTCTATGAATCTAGATTTTGGCAACCACATAGGTTACTAGAAAATCTAGTCCCTTTTTTTACTCAAAAACTCGATTTTCATCTCATTTTTATTTACAAACACATCAAAAACACTCTAATAACCACAAGAAACTAATTCTTCAACTAAAAAAACCTTATAATTGGTTCAAAAACATAAAATCAAGCTGAAAACAAAAAAATCTCTCAACCCTAATATATTTTTACAGGTAATATAAAAGGTTAAATACATCTCAACAACACTTCTCTCATTAAGAAGAACACTTTGACATCAATTTTGATAATTTTTTTCAACTAAATCGAACCAACCAATCTCTTTCTCCATTTCACCTTCTTACATTGACTTTCTCTCTCATTTCTCGAGCTCAAAGACTAAAACATGAAAGAAAATAAAATTCTAGATCAAAATATAAGAACTTCAAAAACATAGAGAAAAAATATGAAAATCCTTAAGGACTAAAAATGTTATAAGCATGCCCCAACCATAGTAAAAAGTAGAAGAAGAAGAAGAAGAGCCGGAGAATTTGTTCATGTATCAATTTTGGTCCTTAGAGTCTTAATTATGTTTATTCAAGAAAGTTAAATTTAATTTTTCCAAATTAATTATCAATTTAATGTTAAAATAGTTTTTAAACATTGTGAGAAATCATTTCCAAGTTAGCCAGGAGAAATTGCCAATTCTAACCTTAAATTAAGTAAATGTGAAAGAATCACATTGACCAAAAAAAATTAAAAAAATTAATTAATTAAAGATTTGTGAGCCCTCTTAGTGTTTTTTTTTATACATAGTTATCTTTTCTCTAGCAAAAAGTAATTCTTGATTAACAAGTCGAATATTTCATGAAATCTTGTAAATAAAACAAGTCTTATAAACTTGATTTTGATGGTGCCTTCTTTGACTTGTACATTCCTATATGTTTTATTTATTAGCAAAACAATAAAAGTTTTGGCTAAATCACTCAAGCCACGCACATAAAAATACTATTTATTGTAATAGTTTTTTTTTAATTTAATCCTTTAACAATTTAATATTTTTTTTATTTTTTTTTAAATTTTATCTTTCAATATTAAGTTGTTTTAAGAATTATACTTCATAATTTTTTTTATTTTCTTTCTATTGGGTTATATACTAATCTCATGAGTTTATTTTTTTTTTCAACCTTCAATATTAGATTTGTTGGAAGTGGGGTTTCATAATTTTTTTCGATTTACTTTTATGAATTTATCTCAATCTCATGACCCAAGTTGTGGATTTAACAAGTTAACTCGGGTGGAATCGAGTTATTTTTTTGGATTGCTTTTTTTAATTGATTTTTTTATATCATCCTTCAACATTGGGTTGGTTGGAAATTGAGCTTCATAAATGTTTTTTATTTGTTTTTTATTAGGTTATTATGATCTTATGACTCGAGTTGTGGGTTTGGCAGGTTGACTCTATTCATTTTTGGGTACCTTTTTAATTGGGTTTTATAATTTTTTTCAATTTACTTTCCATAGAGTTATCTCGATTGGGTTGAATTAGGTCGCGAGTTTGACAAGTTGACCCAGGTTTACTTGGTTCATTTTTTTTTATCATTTTTAATTGAATATTTGTTTTCAATGTCACCCTCTAACAACTCAATCTTCTTTTTTGTATTTAGTTTCTTTTCAAATTTAACTTCAATATTAAGTTGTTTAGAAATAGGGTTTTATAATTTTTTTCAACTAGCTTTTTATTATGTTATTATGATCTCATGATTTTAGTTTTTTTTTTTTATCGATTGCAATCTTCAACATTGGATCTATTGGAATGGAGCTTTGTAATATTTTTCACTTGCTTTATATGAAGTTATCACCATCTCATGACGCAGGTGATGAATTTAACATGTTAGCTTGGGTTGACTTAGATTTTTTTTTTAATTTCATCATTAATATTGGGTCAATTAGAAATTGAGTTTCATAGTTTTTTTTACTTGCTTTCTATAAAGTTATCACGACCGCATGATCCAAGTTATAAGTTTGGTAGATTAATCTGGGTTGATTCGGGTAGTTTTTTTTATCCTTTTTTTAATTTAATATTTTCTTTCAATCTTATTTTTTGATATTGAATTGATTAGGAATTGACCTTTACAATTTATTTTGATTTACTTTGTATAATGTTATCATTGTCTCATGACCTCGGATCATAGATTTGACAGGTTAATACGGGTCTATCTAATATATTGTCATTTCAATATTTAAAAAAAAATATCATCCAATATGTTATCATATCAATATTTTAAAAAATATATCATCCAGTATATATTATATTTCAAGTTTATGATTATTTTTTAAAAAAAATTCAGCAATACTTAAAATGTAAAAATAAATGAATAAGTTGGTTCTTCTATCCATAGCCGTGCAAGGAAATCATTTTTAAAGAACAACCTACTAAGAGTGTGTTTGGTATTGCGGTAGCTGTTGTGGTTGTGGTTTGAAAAAAGTTGTTTTATAAAAAGTACTTTTAGTTGAGGTTGGTTTGAAAAAATAGGTGTTTGGTTAAAACTGTGGTTGAAAT
>Ga0307515_10008387_pt1 | contig 20150 bp, 2 predicted proteins | sample 17_EM_MG_FD_194513 | JGI IMG/M metagenome (GOLD analysis project Ga0307515, IMG submission 194513) | Populus trichocarpa ectomycorrhiza microbial communities from riparian zone in the Pacific Northwest, United States - 17_EM | ecosystem: Host-associated > Plants > Roots > Unclassified | place... | reverse complement strand
AACCGTGACCTATTAACTCGCGTTAAGTTAGTAGTTAAGAAAACATTATTATATAGTTAAAGATTATCTAATACTATTTGCTATTATACGCGAAACTGTTTTATTCTATTAGTATATCCCTTAGTAGATACGGTATAGGTATATAAAAGGTTAAATATTAATCCCGGTAATAAAAGTAGTAGGCTAATAAGGCTTATATCTAAATTTAATAGGAAGGTACTTTATTAAACCACTTTACCTACCTAAAGCGCCGGCTTTTAGATTCTATACCTTATTCCAGTTTACCTATACTAGGTTTAATACCCGTTTTGCGCTTAAAGCAAAGCTTATCTACTTTATCCTTATAGCTCGCTAGTATAGATAATACTAGGGTAGGTATAGGCGGTATATAGGATAGTAATAATACTTCTATATAGTTATATCGCTATATTCTACACCCTTATATAACACCTAGTATTTCTACTATAAATATCTAACGTTATTCTTCCGTGTTGTTAACCCTATTAGCCTATAATAAGCCTAACCTATCCCCTATATATATATCGCAATAACAATTAAATTTAGTAGAATAGTAAGGAAAGCGTAAGTATAGATATAAGGATTAGGTATCGGATATTAAGAGTAAATTAGGGACGGTATTGATATATATTACCCTAATAAGTTTACTAAAAAGAATAGGTATAAACCTTAGGCTTTATTGTCTAATCCCTTTAGGCGTTTTAAGAATGCCGGATAAGTTATAAGAATATCCCAGGATATATTATTCTGAGACTCCCTTATTTAATAGCACGCTAAAGGGCTCTAATATTAAGCCGTCTACCTTTATATATAGTAATCTATTAAATTAGCAAGTATTCTAAACAAAGTAGTAGCTTTAAGGCGTATAATCTATACTGCGGTTATAATTGCCTTCGCCTTTTCTATTACGGGTTAAGGCGTAGAGTAAAGGCTTTTTTTTTAACTAGGAGAGGTTTTTTGGGATAGCTATAGGTTAAGTATCACCTTAGTATTAACTCGTTTACCTATTCTACCTATTCTTATATATATAGAGTGCGAGTTATCTAGTAAAGGCAAGGGTGCGAAAATAGAGGGTAAGTAATTATATCGTTCTTAGCTGGTAGCGCAGACTATAAATACGAGTTAGTAATACTAAATTAACTTTAAGTAGTAACCTACTTATTCTTCTTTATTCTATTATAAATAAAAACCTATCTATTTTTTATAGAAATATATCCTTAACCGTACTGCGCTATTTCTCTTTATTTATAAGCTAAATTTATCCTTTAGCTATCTTGTTACTAATATAGTTGTTAGTTACACAGGGTGACTTACTAATAACGACTACTCGAGTAGGTTATAGTGATGTTGGTTAATAAAGCTTATTGATTGGAATGAGGGAGGGCGAGGAGCTTAAGACTCCTCGCCACGCTAGTGTCGCGGCGTCACGTGACGACCGCTTGCCTCATTCCCGACACTAGCAACTCTTCTTTTGTAGTTGCCATCTATATATAAATACTGCTTAACTAGCATAACAAATATTAATTCTCTTTACTTACTATTGCCATTATAATATAAGTCTCGCTATCTTAAAATTTGCCTCTTAGCATATGGTGCTTTCTTGCTTAAAGTCGTAGGTGGATATTATATTAGGGCCGCTAAGGCGCTAGTTATAAGCGAGCCAATAGCGATTTTCTATCCCGGGGATAGAAAATCCTAATTAGCTAGGTTAAGTTAGGGTCTATAGAATGTTATGCTCCCCCCTCTAAAAAAAGTCTTGGCAAGAGAATCTAACTAATTAGATAACTTTAACCGCCGGTTAAAGTTCCTAGATATTTTAAGACCTTATATAACTAAGAAGTTTCTAGGGACTCCCTTTTAACCTAACCTTTAACTTATATACGTAGAGTATTTGTATTAAAAAACGTCTCTAGTGCCTTATTTAGATTCGCCTTCGTTATTATATCTGCCGGGTTATCTTAGCTATTAATCCATTAAATCTTAAAGAGTTTTTAACGCTTATAGGATTACTAAAGTGCCATAATATTAATTATAAGGCGCTTCTCCTTTATAGTACTAAGCTTAACTAAATACTTATAAAGGGAATATAAGTCGGTACACACGATTATAGGGATAATAGGAAGTTTAAGTTAATCTATAATTATCTTTAGGGTAGTTCTAATTATAATTGCCATATTAACTCCGCTAACTATTCTATATATCTCTAACACTAAAACGCTCTAAGTAACGCGCTTACTCCTAGTTAAGCCTTAATAGATAAGATTACCATAAATTATAAAGTTATTCTCTTTAGTAGATTTATTCGTAATAATAATCTTATATCCTAGCTAGGAGCTAAAATCTTTATTATTTATAAACGATCTATTAATAAATATAAAGAGCTTAGCGGTAGGAAGATTAATAGGCACATAGAGTAGTCCCCGATTAAGATGGTTTATTTACTAAAAAAAGACGCTTATTTAGGGTAAAAACGTTATCCTTAGTTAGTTTCTAGTATTAGGCGGCAATAGAGAGATTAAATAAAGCCTTAGGTTAATAGATAGAAGCAACATAAGCTTCGCAAGCGCGTTACTCTACATATCCTTATTTTAGAGAGTTAATGTTAATAACGTTAATCTTCTTACCTTAACCCTTCTGGCGTAAAGTAATAGAATCCTCGTTTAGGGAGAGGATGCATTTATTAAAAAGTAATAGTGTTATTAAATTAAGCTTTTCCTTTGGCTTTACTATAAGATTTACCTTTACTAGCTTATCTTCTTTAAGAGCTAAGAATTGGTTATCTCCTAAGATAATTATATTATTAGTTTATATACCGATAATTCTAAATAGGGTTTCTGTAGTTATAATAAGGAAGCATAGATTAAATATAGAAGTAGTTATTAAAAGTTTTTCTTTATAGTGCTTGCTATAGGTAGCCCACTAATAAGTTTCTGCTTTTGTAATTTTATATAATAGCTTAAGCATAACCATAATTATATCTTTAGGATATTGGTAGCGAATTTGCTCTAGAAGGTATGCTAATATTAAGCGCTAAAGGTGCGTCTCTAATTAGGTGTAGGCCTGAGTAATATCTTATAGGTAGACCGCCATTTTATTTTTTATTAGGGAGGGAGCTAGTGTAATAATAACTCGCTAACTAGCTTGTTAAATTATAAGAGATTATATAAGAATTACCTCCTTACTATTATTGTTATAGCCTTAGATAATAAGCCTTAATTTCTTAAATAGGGCGTTAGTAGCTTTGCCCTTAATCTTATTAACTATTTTTAACTTAAAGATGCAAACTTTATTAAACTTAGTAGGGTCATACTTCTTAAATTTAAAGACTCCTCTTGTAATAAGACTATCAATCTCCTACTTATTAGATACTTAGAAAGGAGCTCCTAGAGTTATAATATAACCTTCCTTTTAGAGCTATTTTGTAAGTTTAAAGTTAGCTTTCTCCTTAGCTGTTATAAAGGCCATTAATAGCTTAACTTTATTCTTAATAGCGGTAACAAATTGCTCTTTAAAATTAATAAAATATTAGTAATTTCGTAATCCTTTTAGGCGACCTCTACCGCGTTATAGTTACGGCGTATCTATTATAATTATATTAGGATCGTGGTCGCCTTCTAGAGCACATTAATTGTAGCTCTTCTCTAGGGCGTCTTTTATAGTATCCTGTAAAGGCTTAGAACTGTTATCTTTATAGTAAGGCTTAATAATAGTTAAACGGAATTAAGTAGGTCCGTAAGGTATTTAAATAGTATAAGTTTAACTATTAATTATAATAAGTTAATATGGGCCTAACTACCCTCCCTTTTTACGCCATACGCGTACCTTAGACTAGAGTAGTAGATTAAGCGTAGTTAAGGTATTTAGGCCATTTCTTATTCCTAGTGCGTTATTAACCTAGCGTATAGTATAGAGACGTTATACCTCCTTTATTGCCTTATAAATAGCCTTAGCTTATTGTATAATAGAGGGAAATAGTAAAGAATTATTAGTTATTTAAGGGTAGGCGTTAAAGACTAGTAACGTTAGTATAAGTCTATCCGGGCTAGCGGAATTGTTAATAGCTTTAATAGCTATTTATAAGATAAGTTCTTCGCTAGCATCCTCTAGTTTTAAAGAGATAATCTTATATACGCGGCGTAATGGCGTATAATATCGCTCTACTTTTTTAACACTATTATATGCCTTAATAGGGACTTCCTTAACCTTAATTGCCATTACCTTTATCTATTATTAAAACTCTGTAGATAAGAAGTTCTTTCCTATATTATAGACGATTTGGTTAGGGGGTTCTAGGTAGACATTAATCTAGTATAATTAAAGGGTATCCTATGCGTTTCTAGCTAATATATCCTTTAAAAAACGTGCGGCTTAGAAGGAGGTTAAGAAGTTAATAACTTAGAGTACTGGCTTGCCGCTAAGATATATAACGTTAATAATAATATAAAAGTTAAAGTTATAGTTATCTTTAAGGCTGAACTTAAATCGGCTAGGGAACTTCTGGTTTATTTAGTAGTAATAGCAGTACTTTATAAGATGCTTAATCGCCTTAACCTTAACTTTATAGCCTACTCGCTAAAGGACCCTAAGCAGTTAGTAAATAGATAGGTAGCTAAAGCAACGGTATAGTTAACGTAACTCTAACTTAGTTAAGTAGCTCTAAGCAACACTCTTTTCTAGTTAATAAAGGAGCAACTAGGGGTAACCCTACTTGCGTATAATAGGCACCTAACTATCTCCCTAAATAAGTATATTCTTAAGGTTATTAAGCTTAACGCCTAATTAATTTATATCTTTAATGCAAAATAGAAATGGGGTATTCGTGGGAATAACGTAGAAAGTGATGCACCCTAAGGGGGTTTGGACCCTAATTATGCTAAGAGAGATTATAGTACCCTTACTAAAACGAATCGTGTGTTAGCCTACCGTTAAATAGTTAATCTAAATAGAGCTATTAAGCTACTAAAGGGCTCAAACTTAAGGTTTTCCTACTATAGATACTCCTGCGGCTCTAGTGTCTGGCATAATACTATAAAAGACGTTTGCCGAGTATCTGTTATTAAAGGAGAACATAGAACTCTCCCGTAGCTTATTAAAGATATCTAACTTCGTAATAAAGTAGAGCATAGATTAGTTATTAAGAATAGTAATAGTTTGTGTGCCATCTACCTTACTATACTTAGTAAAGTATTAGTTAGGTAAATAGTCCTTAATTTCTATATCTATAAGGAGCTATTCGGCCTTATTAACCTTACCCTTAAGATCTTTTATGCCTTTATATTAAACTAGGAAGCTTTAAAAGTAGGCTATAGTGACCTTACAATTTTTAACGTTTCTTATACTTTGGCGAAACTTATTATATGCTTCCTTTCGCTTATTAAGAGAATGCCTAGTTAACTAGCAATTTGGTTTCTTATAAACATAGCACTTTTTCTGGCAATTACTTCGAAATAAACCTCTATAAGGGCCTCCACCTTTACCTTATAGTCGTTAATTATACCCTCTACTATATTATTTACCCCGGCTACCATATATTTAATTAGTCCAGTTATAATCATATTAGTTAGGCGGGTTAATTAAAGTAGGTTAGAGTTAGGCGTTAAATTACTATACTTCTTAAGAGCGTAGAGCGGTGCTAATAAAAGATCTTAATTAAGCACACACTCCTTTATAAGTATTTGCAGGATTAAAGAGTGCAAGGTTATATTCTTTAACGTCTTAGTATACGCTAATAACTTAATTATATAGGCTGAAATCCTCTTAATATAATTTGGATAAACCACGCTAAATTATCTAAAGTTAATTAAAGAGCTTTTAAAGATAATCAAGCTGAGGGACACCTGGGTTTATAGCAATAATCCTTAAAAAGGTAGTCTCTCTCTATTCTAATATATACTACTACTTATTCTCTTCTGTTTTAAAGTGGCATCTTAACTTATATATTATGCGGTCAAAATTATATCCTTTTCCTGCCAAACGGTTATAATAAAAGGTACTAGCTTAGCCCTTAAGCATAACGGAATAGGCGTTATAGTATTAATTAGACTCTATTCCTACTTTCTAGCAATAGTTATAGAAGATATATAGTTTTGAATTAAGAACATTATATAGTTCCCCACTAAACTTCTTTTCCTAATCTGAATAGAGCTTCGCGAGCTCTATAAGCAATTTTAAACCGCCTCCGATTTAAGATTAAGATGGAGGAAGTAGAAGTTGCATTATAGGCTGTAGTAGGGATATAGGTCTAATCGGTGGAGTCTAAAGGTTGTTAAATCGCGGAGCAATAGGATCTTATGCCTACTCTTATTAGGGTATAGTATCCGACGTTAAAGCTATAGGTTAAATTAGATACAGAGGAGTTAAGGGCGGAGGTAGATTCGTCTCTAGAGGTGTATTACTTAGATTCCATTGTAAGTTAAGCTTCCTTATAGTGCGTAGTTAGTGCTTAATCTCTTATAGAGTCCATTTATGCTCTTTTTTTACGTTAATAACCTGCTCCTAAATATTGTCTCTAATAGTACCCCCGTCTATAGGTATAAATACTCTATACTTCTGTAAGAAGTTACGGAAGTCTTATATAATATCCTTCTTTATAGGAGTTTATATTTCCTTTATCCATTTAATAAAGTCCTCCCTTACATAGTACTATAGCATAGTGTTGTTGTATTCGCTGTCTTTATAGTATACTATACGGTATAATAAGAATCCGTTTAGATCCTGTTACTTAGCGTTTATAAAGTTAATTATATTAGTATTCCATGTTTCCAGGTTAATGCCCTTCTTATACTTCTTTAGATAGGTTAACGCCATAGTAGGTACAGAATCGACAGGGTGTCGTACGTCGAAGGTAGGTAGGATTTTCGGTTTTATAGGATCTTGTAGGTTTACTGTCAAGAGCTAGGCAATTTGAGATGTTGTTTGACGCGTTTTAGACGTCGTTTAACGCGTTTCGGACGTTAACTTAGGACCGTAGGTTTAGTGACACTTCTGACCTAAAGTACTCGACTAAATCTTCGTAAATGTAGTTGTTCTGCATAATGGACGCAACTTAGTATCTCCTAGTACTTAGTAACACTTCTATTACTAGTTTTCCGTAAGTCTAAGGTAGTATAGTATCGCCGGAATCCATTCCATATAAGCGCATATAGCACCCCTATACGAGACTATCTCTTCTATTCGAAAACCTAGCTACTCTGTGGTTAACTATATATTTAACTACTAATCAGTGTTGGTTATATAGGGTGACTCACTAATAACAACTACTCGAGTAGGTTATAGTGATGTTGGTTAATAAAGCTTATTAATTAGAATGAGGGAGGGCAAGGAGCTTAAGACTCCTCGCCACGCTAGTGTCGCGGCGTCACGTGACGACCGCTTGCCTCATTCCCGACAATAGTAGCAAAGCGTTTCGCTTTTAGGGTTAAAGTTAATATCCTGGCCTAGTATATCTATAAATGTATTAAAGCTTAGATTATTAACGTATATATTTAGGGCGTTATTTTTACTAGTCGCTAGCTTTTAGGTTAGGATAATTATTGGCTCTTTATTAGCTGCCCGCCGGATTAATATTATTATTATCCTATATAACCTTAGTGTTCCCTCCTACCTTATTACCTTTGGTATACCAGCCGGTGGATAATACATAATAGTAGAGTGTGAAAGTACTAGGTTACCTATTATAATTTACCTAATAAAAGCCGTTTTGTTTATTTAACGCGTCGCGTTATAGCTATAGCGCTAGATAAGTTATTTAATATATTTAGTATATAGGTTCTTAGGTAAACCTAGAAACACAAATAGGAATTTATTAAAGATTTTGTTTAATATTTACCGTATTTATACCTTACTTATAAGGGAGCGTAGTGGCTATTTAAGGAGCCCGCGCGTCAATATTTTAATTTTAATATTATAGTAGATTATATTGTATTGTTTATTTATAACCCTAAGATTCTATTTAAAAGTGTCTTTAGTGTTATAGCTTAGGTCTATTATTAGTGCTATAATTTTAAAAGCGTTAGGGAAGGTGCGGCAGAAAAGACATCTTAATTACGCGCTAAGATTAATACACAGGATTGTGTAGACAGGTAACTATATTGTTTAGTTATATATAAAATAATTAGTTAAATATCTTATAAGAAATAAATAAGCGTATTAGCGAACGCTTCTCCACCTACTATACTACCTAGACTTATAAGCCTCCTTCTATCTATCTTAATAAGCTTAATTTAGCACCTAGATTTGTTAATACTTTATATATATATATTTATCTCTATTATATTATACTACGTATAATACTGCGTATACAGCCTTTAGGCTATAGCGCTATAGTTCTATATATATAAATCCCTTTTAGGCAGCTTAATATATATTAGTAACTATATTTATTAATACTTTAAGACGCCCAGCTAGCCCTTAACTAGTGGAGCCTAGTTAGTATAATTAGAGGCCCTAACCTCCGCCGAAATACTTAATATCCCTAATAAGGGCTAGAATATTATTAGCGAAAACGGAGATATTTTACTATAAGTTAATAAGATTTTAGGTCCATCTAGCTTAACAGAGAAGTATCTAAGCTCTTAGTACAATCTTTTAAGAGAAGACACAATTAAACCGTTAAGAGAGGTAGTAGGTTAAATTAGAGCAGACCCTTTTAGTTTGCTAAAATCTGGATATAGTAATGGAATTGGTATATATAAATAGGTAAGTATACTACAATTCTAAAGCAGTTATCCCCTAATATCTGCAAGGCCCATATTAGCTTAGTAATATTTTTACCTTAAGGGCTAGTAATCTGCGTAGCGTTCTTACTTAGGAGAGTATGGAAGATAATCCGTTAGGATTAGTTAAAAAGACTAGTCGCTAGGTCTTTAGTTGCTTTAACTCTTAAGACTAATATTTTTTAAATAAAATATATACTCGCAATAGCGGCGGTAAAACTATTAGCTGTATTAGAACAGAATCCTTTAGAGGTTAACTTATTCTTTAAGACCTAAAGAGATTAAGATTAACTTATCCGTATTATAGACGATAGTTAAGGAATAAACTAGATTTTATAAAGTTAGTTACTATACTATATTAGCATTATAAAAGCTAATAAGAGAGCCGTAAGTGTGTAATGTTTTCTAAATAAGAAGATATCTAACTATTAATAGATTCCCGTTATTAGAATACCTTATTTAAGTTTAAAAAAAGCCTAAAGAGAAGCTCTTGCTGCACCCGGCCTAAACAAACCAAAACCAACTAAAAGAACCCTAAAAAAACACCTAGAGAATCCCCCTAAGATGCATGCATCGCAGGGGAGGCATACGTTAAACGACGGTGGTTTGTACTCGCGCGCAACCGCCAGAACTACGCCTAGTAATAGCCCTTTATAATAAAAACGGGCGAATACCATACTATAAAGCGGAAATACCTCTATTAAAAAGGCATCTAATAAAATATAAAGCCTATTAGACGCGTCTAGTATCCGTAATTATAGGGGAGTAACTGTTAGCTATAATAAACTAATACAGCTAGCAGAATGGCTCCGCCAGTCTAGCGAACCTTAGGCGCCCCTTTAGTAAACCCTTAATTAAATCCTCTAACGGCTAAGCAAAATTAAAAATAAATAAAATTCCTCCTTATTGGCGAACCGCACCTAGGCCACTATAGTTATGCTTCTATAGTATAGGGAACCTACCCCCCTTAAGACAACAACTGGGTATATAATTATAATATAACCAACTATAGAAAAAGTAGAGGGGCTTAGGGGATAATTAGAAATAGAAGTTCTTATAGAGATTTGTAAAGAGGTCTATAACGCTATTATAGTCTAATACCTTAGGAGCGGAGACATTAGAGTCACCCTAAAGGATTAATAGGTAAAGGAGTAAGCCGTAAGGGTAGAGGATAGGCTAGGAGAATATATTAGTATAAAAGTGCTCTATAAAGATTACCTAGTTAAAGTCCTAGCGGTCCCTATAAGCCTTAAGGTAGAAAAGGAACGTTAGGTAGATAATACAGCAATTATATATAAGATAGTAAAACAAACGGAACGCCTTATACTAGGTTTTAAAATTACCCAAATCTAATAGCTCTAATAGGAAAATATAACCTAAGTAGATAATAAGAATAATAAGAGGACTTAAGAGTTGCTAGAGACTTACTAAGGAGACACTAGTTAAACGTATAGCTCCCTTATTATTAGTATACACACGCTAGGAATATAAAAACTCTTTATCTAAAAGGAATAATTATAAATAGTCTTATATATAATATAAGGCTCTATAACCACAGATTACGCCTAAAATAATGCTATTGCTATATATAATAGGGACACACCTAATCTATATACGCAGTATAGGTGTGCTGCGGCCACTGTATAGGCTCCTATAATATAAAACACTACTTAAATTAAGACTAAATAAAATATATAAACTGCTACTAAAGTATATATAAGGCGTGGGAGAGAGAAGACTACATTAAATATAAGAGACGGAAGGTAAGGGCTTAGCAGCTATAGAAATAGCTGTATGCTAGGTTATATAAATAGAAACAATAAGTAATGAGCTAGGGGGACGTAGGCGCCTTCCTAGCGTTTCCTACCTTTAATACTAGAGGGCTAGGCTAGCCATTCTAAGCCTTAACGGGCTAAAAGCGTTACCGCGTGATATTACTAAAATAAATAGGGACTTAAGAATTATAGGGGATATAAGGGAGAGGACGCCCTATAGGAAGACCCTTATGGACAGCTATAGTAAGCTTAAAACTAGGATAATTAAAAATTAGACTTAACGCGGCAAATATAACATTCGCAGCCGACCTATAAAGGGTATATAGCTAACTAGTAAGACTAGGGGAAGAACCGGAGTTAATAATAGACTTAAACTTAGAAGCGCTAGTAGGAATATAAAATATAGGAATAAAAAGCTCTACTTAAAATAAGTAGTAACTAGGGTGCAGATATAAGAGATAGAAGTCTTAAATATTCTAAAGAAAGCGGAAATAAAAGAAGTAAGGAGTAGAGGAGAGATAAAGGACCCTTACTAGGGGTCCGCTACCTATCTATTATATAGTATAACTATAGTAATACAAACCACCGCCTTATAAGGCCCCTATTAGACAGTCTAGATCTAGAGAAATACTATATCCTTACTATATAAGAGCCGTATTATAATACCTATATATAATTAATATACTGCCCCTAAGGATTCTAGCTTCTATATAAACTAAAAGCAGTTATACGCGTGTGCTTTATAATTAGTAAGGCTATTAGCCTATCCTTATAGTTATAATAGGCAGTTAACCTAGATATTGTAGTTATAATAATCTAGTTATATAGGGGACCAGTATAAATTATTAATGTGTATAACCTAAGGGTTAAAGGAGTCCTATAAATAAAGAACATTATATTAGTAATAAGCTTACTAAAAACTAAAGGTATAAAGTCTATCCTACTAGGAGATATAAACCTCTACTACCTGCGGTAGGGGGGTATTTATATTACTACTAAATAATAGGTAGAGTGCCTATTAAGAGCTATAGATATTTAGGGCCTTAAGCTAGCTACCCCCCTAAGAGTAATTACATAGTAACGAGGCACCGCTAAAAGTATAATTAACCTTATATTTATAGATAAAGGCCTATACTAGAGACTTAAAAGGTATAACCCTAAAGAAGAATAGGCACTTGCTTTAGACTATATCCCTATTTAAATATAGCTAGACCTAGATATTAAGGCGTAATTAAATAGTAAAAGATATATAATAAGGAAGCTTAAGATAAATAGTTTCCTTAATATAGTTAAATAATAACTTTAAAACCTAGAAGAAATCTACCTAATACTAAACGAGTGAGGCTTATTGGCCACCCCTAAGGAAATTAACTGAAGACTAAAAAGGATCTAGATAGCGATTAAAAATGGGCTAAAAGATTACTGCCTGGTCTTAAAACCGGGCCCCTATACGCGATATGTATAGTCCGCACAATACGTAGTTCTTATTACCAGCTAATAATAAGCAAGAAGGAAATATATAAGTAGCTATAATTTTAAAGATAAGAGATAATATAAAGATATAAGAAACTAGTTAAAAAATACCCTAAAAAAAGAAGTAAGGAATAACTAAAGACGGTTTATAAATAAGTATACTTTTAACCTAAGCCTCCCCTATAATAAGGGCCTTTAGGCTATAGTAAAATAAGTAAAGAAAAAGGTAGGGCGTTTAGTAGTAGATCTATACCTACTACCCCTATAAAGAGTAGAGGAAGTATAAGCTACTAATAATAATAATAAGAAGGTAAAGATCCTTATAGAGAGGTTTTTTCCCCAACTGGCCCTAGTAGATCTCAGTGATATTATGGATAAAACACTGGTGTCTTGCCTGTAGGTCAATAGCGATATAATAATAGAGGAAATGGCTAAAACTATTAGCCGCCTCTTAAATAATATAGCACTAGGACCAGATAGAATCCTAAATAAGGCTTTAAAGACCTGTGGACTACTTATAGCACCTTAACTTATAGATATAGCTAGAGCATACTTTACTATAGGCTACTACCCGCAACTTGGAAGATTTATAATAACAATTATCCTATAAAAAGAAGGTAAAGCAGATTACTTAATTCTAGGAAGCTATCGCCCTATTGCTCTAGAAAACACCCTTAGTAAGATTTTAGAAAAAGTAATAGCGGACTATATAGCAGACACGGCTAAGGAACACGCCTTACTATTATAAAGTTAAATAGGGGTAAGAAAGAACCGCTTAACACTATTAGCACTTACGCTACTCGCGGCCACTATTAAATCTGTATAGGTAATGCGAAGGGACTTTGTAGTATTAATGCTTAGCCTAGATATTAGTAATGCCTATAATAACATACCCTATAAGCGCCTCCTATATATCCTTAGGGCAAAGGGCTTCCTAGAATAGATTATTTAATTTATTTAAGGGTTTATAGGCCAGAAAGAAATATTACTAGTCTTTAGCGGATACTAGAGCCCCCCTATTATAGTTATAATAAAAATACTATAAGTATTACCCCTCTTACCTATACTCTTCCTTTTCTTTATAAGCAACCTACTTAACTCCTTTACGGAAGGGGCGACCTAGGGAATAGGCTTTATTAATAACATAAACCTAATTATATATAGTCTAATAGCTATAGAGAATTGCAGAACACTAGAGAAAGCCTATAACACCTATATAGAATAGGTAAGATAATATAGAGTTTAATTCTTACCAGAGAAATACTAGCTAATCTATTTTATAAGAAAACGCAACTAATCTGCAGACCTCTAGTATGTAATTTACATTTAAGGCTTTAGGGGTTAACCAGTTTAAGGCCTAAGGGTATTAGGAGTATAGGTAGATAGTAAGCTTTAGTAGAGCGTGTATACGTTATAAGCGGCCTATAAAGGCTAAGTATAGTATATCGCAATATCTAGGATTGTTAATTTTATATAGGGTCTATGCTTTTAGAGGTTACGCCTACTATATATAGCAGTAGTCCGGCCAACTATAACGTATAGATCTAGTATTTGGGCCATAGGAGAAACCGAAAAAGGCCCCCCTAAATCACTCCTTAAACTACTCTAAAAGGTCTAAGCAGCTTACCTTTAGAGTATAATAGGCGGGTATAAGTAAACGGCCACAGCACTGCTTAAGAAGAAAGCTAATATCCTCCCCCTATAACTATATATTAAAGCCGCTGCAATATAAAGGGTGTAAAGGGAGCGTAACTCTAATATTATAAAGTATATTAAGACACGCCTAAACAAACTATAAAGTAACCTTAGGGTGCCCCGCAGGAGAGCAAACCGATAACCCTAAATTAGGGAAGAAATATTAGAGAAACAGGTAGAGAAAGTAGAAAAAAAATGATATTATATTAGGGCCTAGGCCTATATAGAGGAGAAAGGGAAACGTATAAGAGACTAGTAAAAACAATAGTAAGAAAAAGGAAGGAGCTAAAGTAGAGTATAAAAGAGTACCGAGAAACCATCTACCGCAGTATAATACTAGCTAGACTAATACTAGAGAGGTGTATAGGAGTTAAAGGTACAGAGGCTATTTTAGGCAAGAGGAACCTAAGCTGTAGTATAGTTAATGCTATAGGGGGTAAATACCTAAGGGCTCTAAGAAGGCCTAATAAAGGCAGAAAATATAATAGCGATACTCTTAAGGATAGGAATAATAGGACTAAAATATTGGCTTTACTAGGTAGGTGTTTTAATAGGTAGCCCAAAATATAAATGTGGCTGGCTAAGACAGACACCAAAACACGTAATACTATTATACCCCCTACGCACCAACTAAAAAGTAATACTCTTAGTAGCTAGCACAGAGAACTATAATACACTGCTCTTAATATAAAAAGGCCTTAAGGCGGTTACCTAGTAGCTTATTAGTTAAAATATACTAAACTAGTTCTGGGTTATAAAGGAAATAGTAATAGAAGGTAAAGGGGCAAGTATTAGGCGCCCCCTAATAACTCTACAGTAGCAAAGTTAAGTTTGCAATACTAGCGTGTCCGTAGGCTTATTACGGCAGCAGTGGTTCCTAAGGAGGTTAAAAAGTAAGGTAGTAGAGCACTACTAGTAACTTGCAGGCGTTAAGTAGGCGAGTCTTAAAAGGCGGGGAGATAGATTACAGAGTTTTCTTATTTTTCCTAAATAGAGTTTTCTCCCTATATGTAAACAAGGAGTAGTCCGCATGGGCCTAATAGGGATCTAAATTAGACGTTAAGCAATGAATTATTATTATTATTTAAGTTTAATAGAATGTTAAAGCACTACAATACGTTATAAATAAGCCTTATACGGATCTTAGCTTAATTATAGCTATTAAGAATGCTTCCTTATTTAAGAATGTTTATATTTTTAAAGACTAGCCAGATATAACTACTATAGGGCTTAAAGCTACTGCGCTAAAACAAGTTCTTATAAAGCGTTTTGTAATAATCTAAGGACCTTTAAACACTAGAAAAACGTAGCTTTAAAGGCGTTGCTCAGCAATATAATAATAGGAGATCCCCCCATTATTATTATATGTTATATAAACTATGCGCTAAACTAGTTATCTAGGCATATTACTTAAAGTAACTATCTTAATACTATCGCTTATACGGATAGACGATATTATACTATATTAGGCGCTAGGGCCGTAGGGGTAAAAAAAGAGAAAGTGTTAGGGCTCCCTCTTTTTATATCTTATATTTTATGTTTTTATATTGTCTTATATTGTCCTGCTATTGTCCTACTATTATATTATATTGTCCCATATTATCCTACTATTATCCCGCTATTATATTATATTGTCCTACTATTATCCTGCTATTATGCCATATTGTTCTATTATTATTTTGCCATTATATTATATTATCCTATTATTGTCCTACTATTGTGTTATATTATCTTATTATTGTCCTACCATTATGTTATATTGTCCTATTATTGTCTTATATTGTCCTACTATTGTCTTAATACTACTATATACTTTTTACTATTTACTAAGATTATGGTTATAGGTATTTATTAGCTAGGATCCGGGCAGTAACTCTTAGCAGTAATTTTACTACCTAAATCTCTTACTAAGTTTCGTTCTGCTAATATAAAATTAGTAGCTTAGAGCTTATTTTTAGTATTATAGATCTAGATTTTAGAGCTATAGATTAATTAATTGGCGTAGAGCCGTTATATTATAGTAAAGCTATATTTAAGCAATCTATATCGTAATCCTTGGCATAGTGCTATACGTAGAAATATTTAATTATAAGATTTAGGAAGGTGTTTATATTTTAATTAAATTTATAAGACTATAACTAAGGGCCTTTATGGGCAGTAGTATAGTAAGTTCTATAATTGCTTTAATTTAGGATTGCTTGGTTACTGCAGGAAAGTTATAATACTTAGCGTGGTGTTAAACTTAAAGTGCCTCTGCCACTGCAATAGTAGAGACACCCCAAATTTCTAATAATTAAGATTTTGGACTATAGTAGATTAACTACTTACTAAAATATAAAATATAAAATTAAGTTAATCCTTTTATAAGGCTTTAGATAAGCTTTAAGCTCCTAATTTAAACTAACGCCAAGACCTTAGTTTAGATTCTATATACAGTATAGCTTGCGAATTTAATACGCTTACTAATTTAGAGGAGCTTTTAAATTAGAAAGTCGCTAGGTTAACCAAATAATTACATTAGAATTAGATTTAAGCTTTAGATTAGATATATTCTAGGGCCTTTAGATTTAATCTAAAGTCGCTACTAAACGTTCCCTAAGATTTAATATAGGGATCTCTTTCTAAGGATCTAGTTTAATTATAAGGTTTAGAAAGGGGTTATAATTTAGTTAAATTCGTAAGATTATGTTCTAAAGTCTTTATAGTATAGTAGTATGGTATATTTTACCTCTTGCTTTAATTTAGAGCTAGCTTAATATAATTAAAACTTGGCGTAGAAGAGCCGATATGCTTAGTATATAGTGCCAAGATTTTGTTAAATATATAACTTTAGGTGTTGCGAGACACGTATAAAAATATAAGCTTAATTTAGAGCCTTATTAACGCCTAATTTAATAAAAAATAACCTTCTTTTTTAATATTTTTAATGCGCAATAAGTGGGAATTAAACCTACTATACCTAGGAGTTAAACTTACGATATCTAATTGCCCAATCTAGCTAGAAGGCTCAGCGGCGATATAATAGGGCTCAATAATGTAATAAGGCTTAACGGCGATATAATAAGACTTAGTAACGTAATAAGACTCAATAATATAATAAGGCTTAACGCGATATAATAAGACTTAGTAGCGTAATAAGACTTAATAATATAATAAGGCTCGGCAAAATAATAAGGCTTAACGGTAATATAATAAAACTTAGTAATATAATAAGACTTAATAATATAATAAGGCTCAGTAATATAATAAGGCTCGGCGGTAATATAATAAAACTTAACGATATAAGAGTCTTAGTGATGTAATAAGGGGAAGACTTAAGGTTGCTTAGTTACTCTAATGCCTAATAGCGAAATCTAACGGTATAGTATTGCTATTAAGGTGTTTTAATACGGGTAGGCTATATAAAGGTTTTGTCCGTAATATATCTAATATATTTTAAAAGTCTACCTTTTACTTATCTTTAAGGCTAAGTTTCTAGCCTATAATAAATTAATTGTTATAGTCGGTAAAAGCATAATAAATAACAGTATATTTTGCCCTATTGTTCTTAAAACCGTTAAATATAAAGTAGTAAGTAGCCTATTAACCTATGTTTATTAGTACTGGCTAATAAAGTGTATTTAAAACGTACTAATATTAATAATAGCCCTTTTATTTTATAGTATAATAGGCTTAATAACAATAGGCTTAATAATAATAGGGTTTTGCAAGCTAACTAACTACGTTTGTACGAAACCACCAGAATTACATCCCAGGGACATTTCCAAAGTTTCTTAGTAAATTCAACAATATCCGCGTTGCGGAGGTTGCGGATATTGAAATAACTTAACACCAATATTTTATAGTATATCCTAAAGTTAATCGATTTTATAATAGAACCTAGGCTTTTAGAATATTTTTAGGTCTTATAAACATTTTCATTAAAAAAAACCCCCCATTATTAGCAATTCCGCGACTATATTATTAGGTAAAACCTAAGTAGATAGCTATATAGCTGCGAGGTATAGGCGACCTGCAGGCAACTCGCCTATAAGGTACGTGCGCTATACATGCCTATAGAAACCCCTTACCTCATACCTTAGACTCCTCCTTCTCCCTTAAGGATTTGTCTACTTATATAATATACCCTATTGTTCTATTATTAGACTCCCTATCTATATTCTTACCTTATATTTAAATCCTTACTAATCCCTTTAGGAGGATAGCCGGTTTAATTTTCTATAATTTATAATGCCTCTAAAGATAAGATTGACGCCTATATTATAACAGAACCTTATAGCAAGTACTACAATAGGCTTATTAATAGGCTAGGTGTATAGGTAATATAAATAAAAGTTAACAACGTAATAATAACTGGTGGAGTAGTTGCCTAATAGATTAACTTTAATTATATTCTAAGAATTGCTATAAAGAAGGAACTATCTAGGTAGGGACTAAGGGTCCTTAAATACACAACCGTACTCTTATAAAATCCTTCTTATATATAATAAACGTGTACTTTATCTACTCTATAATAGATTATATAAATTATATAGATTAAATTATATAACCTTAGTTACCATTCCTCGTTATATAGTTCTATTGGCTTTATCTTAAACCGTACCTAAATTAACTAACTAGCTTCTTCTAACTCTTCTCTAAGTAGTTGTAACATTGTACTTAAAGCGTCTATAACACCATCTCCCTCCTCTTTGTCTTTATCCTTAAAGATTCCTAATATCTCTAAGTCGTTTACTAGAGGTGTAATATCCGTCTAATTAATTTAGTTAATATCGTTACTCATTATACCTAAAGTAATTTCTTCTTCTTTGACTGCTCGTCGTGCTCGCACTATCGCTACGATACTTTCCCTTAGTAAGATTATGCCGTCTCCATATTTTTACTATTTAAAAGAGGGGTTAGTTTATATTATATTGGTAAGTCCTTCGTCCTAATAACCGTCCTCTTACTTAGAGTGCACTAAAGCAAATATTTATTTATCCTATAACGTTCGCTCTATCTTTAATACTAAATATACGCAACTTATTACTCCTAATAGTCGTCTAGTTCCCTAATTAATTTATCTTAGGGTTTCGTATTTAATCTGCTACTGCGCAGCTAGATAATAAACTATCTATTACTCTAGCAGAGTTGCGCCGTTCCTATAACGCTAAATAAAAGGCTGCTAATGCTTAGTAACGGGCCCTTAAGTCTTAACTTACGGTATCCGCTTAGTTAATCCGTCTTAAGAAGGTCTATAAGAAGGTCCGTTTTAAGGAGTAGAAACTAGTAGAATAAGGTCTATAGGAACTTAGTAATAAGAGAACTAACTCTCTTCTAATAGAGAAGGAAATAAATTTAAGTAGTTCGGCAACTACTCTTCTTAGGTCCCCCTTAGGTAACTTATTTTTTTATAATCCTTTTTTATTAATGCTGCCTAACCTAATTTCTTTTAATACTCTTATACCTTTTTTATAGCATTCTTTAAATTTTCTAGTAGTTCCTAGGTAGTCTTATTATAGCATATCCACTTAACCTTATACTATATTTTATCGTTAATGTCTTTATAACTAACGATCTTTAAAACTTACTATTTATCTTCTTCTTATCCTCTATACGTGTCTACCTTATAAACTAGTAGCTTAACATTCCTATATACTAGCTCTAGCATTATAATATACTATATAGGGTAAATCTTTATTTTAGCTGGTAGGTTTAACTTAAACGTAACTAGTAAAATCCTTTAAATAATTTTAAAAGGTCCTAGTCTAACATAGTTTAACTTCTTGCTTAGTCGTTAACTCTTAAAATTTTTATATAGTAGCCACACTTTATCTCCCTCCTTAAGATCTAGTCCCTTAGATCTCTTAGCGTTATAATACCTTTTTATTCTTTTTTATACCTTTTTTACTAATTCTATAAGGTCTGTATAAAGATTTATTAACGTCTTTATTCTTTCTTTAGCTGTGCTACTCGTTTTCTTTACTTATTATAATAATAACGATATTCTTAGCTTATATCCCTAATTTGCCTTAAATAGTAATATACCTATTCCTTCTTAAGGTGTTATATTGTATGCAAACTGTATAATTAGTAATAATAATACCCTATTATTCTATACGTAATTAATATAATACCTTAAATACTACTCTAGTGTCTAATTTAGTCTTTCCATTTAACCGTTTATCTGCGGATAATATATAGTAGAAGTTACTGCTCTAACTCCTTGTTCCGCTAAGAATATCTCTTAAAATACTACTATAAATCTTAGATCTCTATCCAATATAATCTTACTTAGTGCTCTATATCTTATAAACACTTCTTTAATATAGATTCTAGTAACATCTTCTACTAATATTTCTTCTGTATATGCTATAAAGTATCCCTACTTTATAAGCTTATCTACTATTACTAAGATTATATTATAATCTTATCCAGTAATAGGATCTCTTAACTTTAGTAACTTAATAATAAAGTCCTATAATATAACCTCCTA
>Ga0307515_10008386_pt1 | contig 20151 bp, 18 predicted proteins | sample 17_EM_MG_FD_194513 | JGI IMG/M metagenome (GOLD analysis project Ga0307515, IMG submission 194513) | Populus trichocarpa ectomycorrhiza microbial communities from riparian zone in the Pacific Northwest, United States - 17_EM | ecosystem: Host-associated > Plants > Roots > Unclassified | place... | reverse complement strand
CGAGGACCGGGCGCGGCGCACCGAGCTGCTCGCCGCGCTGGTCGGCGCCGGCGGGCTCCCGCCCGATCGCGCGGCGAGCGTCTTGTGCGCCGAGCTCGGCGAGCTCGAGGTCAGCGCCCGCGAGGTCGGGCTCGACGGCATGGTCGCGATGGCGCGCGCCGCGCGCCGCGTGGTCGAGCACCTCGGCGGCGGCGTCAAGGTCGAGCACTGGCGGCAGCGCGAGGTCGTCGTGCTCGATGACAACGAGGTCACCCGCGACCTGATCGCGCTCGCGCTCCAGGCCGAGGGCCACCGGGTGCGGACCGCCGGCAACGTCGCCGAGCTGGCGTACCTGGTGAGCGAGCGCAAGCCGCACGTGCTGCTCACCGAGGCCCGGATGCCCGACGCGCCGGGCGCCCGGTTCTGCCTCCACCTGCGCCGGATGATCTCGCTCGAGAAGATCCCGATCGTGATCTTCTCGAGCGCGCGGGGCGCCGAGCTCGCCGAGCTCGCCCGCGAGGCCGGCGCCGACCTGTACCTGTCCAAGGACCAAGGCATCGCCGACCTGACCCGCGAGGTCGCGCGGCTGTTCGACGATATCATCTGGTGATCGTCGGTGCTCGTCGGTGCTCGGCGGCGGTCACGACACCCGCGCGGTGTCGACCTCGCCGACATAGCGCAGCGCGAGCAGGGTCACGTCGTCGTCCTGCGTGGCGCCGTGCCTCGCGAGCTGCGCGATCACCGCGTCGATCACCTGCGACGGCCCGAGCTCGGCGTGGGCGGCGAGCTCGGCGTGGACGCGCTCGAACCCGAACATGCCGCCGGCGCCGTCGTGCTCGACCGCGCCGTCGGTGAGCAGCAGCAGGGTGTCGCCCCGCGCGAGCTCGAACGCGGTCTCGCGCACCAGGTCGGGCGTCACCTGGTCGATCACGCCGAGCCAGACGCCGGCGATCTCGATCTCCTCGACGCTGCGCCGCGCGGCGCGGTGGACCAGCCCGGGGAGGTGGGCGCCGACGGCCCGGAACCGGCCGCCGCCGTCGTGCTCGAGCAGCGCGAACGTCATGTACAGCCGCAGGTTCATGCGCTCGAGGTTGCGGCACAGGCTGCGGTTCATCGCGATGTAGATCTCGGCGAGCGAGGCGTCGGGGCGTGCGGCGAGGATCGCGATCAGGCTGGCTCGCACCATCATCATGGTGAGCCCGGTGGTGACGCCGTGGCCGGAGACGTCGCCGATCGCGACCAGCCGGCGGCCGTTGTCGGTCTCGATCACGTCGTAGTAGTCGCCGCCGACCTCGGACGCCGGCTTCATCACGCCGGCGATCGCGTAGCCCGGGAGCACCGGCTCGCGCGGCAGCAGCAGGGTCTGGATCTTCTGGGCGACCTGCATCTCGGCGAACAGCGCGTCGCGCGCGCCGCGCAGCTCGATCCGCGCGCGGCGCTCGTCGAAGAACAGCCGGCACAGCACGCGGTTGAGCACGACGCCGATGAACGTCAGCTCGACCAGGTAGATCAGGTTCGAGATCAGCGCCGGGTCGTGCTGGACCAGCGACGCGGCGATGTAGCTGGTGATGATCGCGGCCGAGGTCGCCACGATCCACAGCGCGTCGGCGGGGAACAGCGCGGTGAACGCGAAGTAGATCATGAAGAACGCGAACAGGAAGCTGCCGCCGCTGGCGTTGGCCAGCGCCATGATCGCCGAGCCGGTCGGCCCGAACACGCCGCCGACCAGCGCCAGCATCGCGAGGTGGTAGCGGCGGTGGAACGCGCCGCGGGCCAGGCCGAACCGCAGCGCCAGCACGGCGGCGACCGCGGCGAGCACGATCCACACCGCGTGGCCGAGCTGCGCGGGCGCGGTGAGGTACATGAACGACCAGATCGTCGTCGGCATGACGAACACCGAGATCCAGATCAGGACCACGGTGCGGTCGAGGATCACGTCGCGCTGGGCGGCGCGCAGCTCGCCCTGGAACCGGCCGTCGAGCCGGGTGGTCAGCGCGTCGCGGCCGATCCGGCGCGCGGCGGCGATCGGCCCTCGGCGCCAGGGCGCGCGGGGCCCCGGCGCCGGGGGTGCCGCACCCGGCGAGGGCCCGGCGACCACGACCGCCCCATCTCCAGCCATACCGCAACATGGTCCCACCGGCGGCGCGGGCGATCAAAGGTAGCTGCGTGAGAAACCACCATCGATCGTCACGATCTCGCCGGTCAGGTTGCGTGCCAGGGGACTGCACAGGAACGCGACGCAGTGCGCGACGTCGCCGAGCTCGCTGGCCCGGCCGGTCGCGCTGCGCCGGGTCTGCACGGCGCGGGTCGCCTGCGCATGGTTGGCACCGAGCGCCCGCACCGCGCCATCGGTGGCGATCAGCGACGAGCCGACCGCGTTGACCAGCACGGCTTCCCGGCCGAGCTGCATCGCCAGGTAGAGCACCGCGGACTCGAGCGCGGCCTTCGCGGTCCCGGCGACGTGGTAGTTCGGTGTCATCCGGTGACCACACGCCCGACACGCCGAGCACCAGGCCGCGCCGCCCGGCGAGCAGGCCGGTCATCGCCGGTGGCCAGCCGGTCATCGGGGCGGCTCCGCGGCCGGCGGGAACCACGCGTCGAGCGCGGCGAACCCGCGCTGCTCGTAGTCGCCGATCGCCTTCTGGATGTGCGCCGCGGCCTGGGCCGCGGTGATCCCGCCGACCCACATCGCGAGCCGCGCGATCGCCTCGAGCAGCTTGGCGCGCGGCACGCCGAGGTGGAGCAGGGTCTTGGCGAACATCGCGGCCGGACCCCAGTTGCGCTGCGCGCACAGAACGGTCATGCCGAGCAGGTAGTTCTCGGCGATCGACAGGTGGCGGGTATCCGACTCGAGCACGTGGTAGCTGTGCAGCGTGCCGCGCAGCGCCGGGTGCTCGAGCCGATCGAGGAACGCGCTGTGGCGGGCCCCGGCGCCGGCGCCGAACATCTCGTCGAGGTAGCGCTCGGAGCGGCGCTGGAGCTCGTCGACCTCGCCGCCCGGATCGTCGCCGGCCGCCACGTCACCGCCCCTGTCCGGCCGGTAACAGGACCAGCTCGGCGACCACGACGTGCGCGGGCCGGGTCACGATCCACACGACCGCGTCGGCGAGGTCGCCGGGCGACAGCCAGCGCGGCACCTCGCGCGCGAGCTTGTCGCGCACGCCGGAGAACCCGGAGACCTTGTCGTACAGCGGCGTGTCGACCAGGCCGGGCGCGAGCGAGGTGACGTGGACGCCGAGCGGCGCGAGCTCGAGCCGCAGCGCCTCGGTCGCGCGGTCGAGCGCGGCCTTGGTCGCGGCGTACGCGGCGAACCACGCGTTGGGCGGGAACCGCGCGGTCACCGACGACACGTTGATCAGGTGGCCGCCCGGCGCGAGCCGCGGCGAGAGCTCGACCGAGAGCTCGATCGCGGCGTGGAGGTTGATCTCGAACAGCCGGCGCCAGCCCGCCGCGCCGAGCTCGAGCGGCGAGGCGTACGCGGCCTCGCCGGCGTTGTTGACCAGGACGTCGATCCGCGGGGCGCGCAGCGCGATCTCCGCGATCGCCTGGCCGCGGCCGTGCGGGTCGGCGAGGTCGCCGCACACCGCGATCAGCCGGCCCTCGGCGCGCGCGGCCTCGGCCGCGAGCAGATCGCCGCGCCGGCCGACGCCGACCACGGTGGCGCCCTCGCCGTACATCCGGCGCGCGACCGCCGCCCCGATCCCCGAGGTCGCGCCGGTCACGACCGCGAGCTTGCCTTCGAGTGCGCCTGCCATGGATCCCTCCCGTGGTGATGTGGTCAGCAGTGATAGACCGCGCCGGCGACGTTCATTCCCGCGCCGACCGCGAGCGACAGCACCAGGTCGCCCTTGTGCAGCGTGTGATCGGCGAGCCGGGCGCCGAGCGTGGCGGCGATGCTCGCGCTCGCGGCGTAGCCGGTGACGTCGCCCGACCACACCAGCCGGTCGCGCGGGATCTCGAGGCCGTCGCACAGCGCCTCGACCGTCGCGGCGTGGGTCTGCGACGGCAGCAGCCAGTCGATGTCGTCGGGCGCGAGCTGGTTGCGCGCCAGCAGCCGGCGCCCGGCGTCGAGCATCAGCGCCAGCCCGACCCGCCCGGCATGCGCGCCGCGGACCACCAGCGACCGGCCGTCGGGGCCCCAGCTGGTCAACGCCGCGTGGCCGACCGCGGTGGCGCCGAGCGTATCGATCACGCCGATCCGGGGCGCCGCCCGGCGCTTGCGCAGCACCACCGCGCCGGCCGCGTCGCCGACCACGAAGCAGAACGCCGAGCGGTTGGTCTCGGCGGTGGCGAACCGGCCACCCTCGTCGGTCGCGACCAGCAGCGCCGCGCGGTAGTCGGGGTTGTCGAGCATCGCGTCGCACAGCTCGAGCCCGCGCAGGAACCCGGCGCAGTAGCTCGCCTTGAGGTCGATCCCGACCGCGTCGTCGCGACCGAGCTCGGCGAGCACGAGCGGCGCCAGGTCGGCGACCACCGGGTTGGCAGGGTCGGGGTAGCTCACCATCGGGATGGTCGAGCACGACGACACCACGACCAGGTCGATCTCGTCGGCGGTGACCTCGCCGCCGGCCAGCGCGCGGCGGACCGCGTCGCGCGCCATCGTCCAGGTGTTCTCGCCGACCCCGCACCACGTGCGCTGGACCATGCGGGTCTCGGCGATCAGCGCGTCGCGGTCGTTGGTGATCGGGAACCGGCAGCGCGCGAAGAACCCGTCGTTGTCGACGATCAGCTGGGGGTAGGCGAAGCCGGTCGCGACGATCTCGCTGACCCGGTCGCGCGACCTGGGGGTGGTGCGCAGCCGGGTCATGTCACGACCCCGGCCGCCGCCTCGGCTGCGAGCTCGCCGACGGTGTAGAGCGCCGCCGCGGCGTACCAGCCGCCGCCGACCGCGGCCGACAGCACGACGTCGCCGGGGCGGACCTGGCCGGCGGCGACGAAGTGGTCGAGCGCGATCGGGATCGACGCCGACGATACGTTGCCGACCTCGGCGTAGTTGGTGAGGATCCGCTCGGGCGAGAGCTCGAGCGCGCGGGCGATCGCGGCCTGGACCCCGGCGGTCCCGGAGTGCGGGATCACCCAGGTGACGTCGGCGAGGGTGCGGTGGTTGCGCGCCAGGAGCCGGCCGGAGACCTCGGCGATCGAGCGCGCCGCCAGCTGGCACAGCGCGCGCTGCGCGATGTGGGTGCGGACCCAGCCGGCGTCGTCGATCTCCATGATGCCGGCGTGCTCGCCGTCGCACGCGAGCTCGTAGTCGATCAGCTGCCCGGTGATTCGTTCGCCCCGGCCGGCGCCGCGCTCGAGCACGAACGCGCCCGCGCCGTCACCCAGGATCAGCGTGCCGCGGCTGCCCGGCCGGGCGCGCCGCGAGGTCTCCTCCGACGCGACGACCAGCGCGCGGCGGTAGCGCGGGTTGCGCAGCAGCTCGCTCGCCATCGCCACGCCGTAGAGGAACCCGGCGCACGCGCAGCCGAGGTCGTGCGCGAACGCGCGCCGGGCGCCGAGCCGCCGGGTCACCGCCGGCGCGAAGTCGGGCAGGTAGCGGCGCCGGGTCCAGTTGGCGAGGATCACGAAGTCGAGGTCCGCGGCGCCGATCCCGGCGCGGGCCAGCGCGCGGTGCCCCGCGATCACCGCCATCTCGGTGATGTCCTCGCCGTCGCCGGACCGGCCGCGGCGGTGGACGCCGATCCGCGCGAGCTCGTCGGCGGCGATCGGCTCGTCGAGCGCGGGCAGCGCAGCGTTGTCGAGCATCACCGCCGGCAAGTAGCTGCCGAACCCGGTGATGCGGACGTCGTGAGCGGCGTCGCCGGGGCGAAGATCGGGGCGATGATCGGAGTGACGATCGAGGAGATGATCGCGCAGCATCGTGGTCCTTGCTCGCCGGCTAGCCGGCGCGGCGCCGGTACCTGCCGGTGGGATCCAGGGTGTCGAGGAGCCGGGCCTCGTCGGGCGTGATCGCCGCGGCGAACCCGAGGTCGCCGGCCGGGATCAGCGGCCAGGGGCAATCGCGCGCCAGCGCCGCGACCGCTTGCTCGACGGTCTGCTCGGGATCGTCGGCGATCAGGCTCGCGATCGTCCAGGCCTCGCCGCGGCCGCCGGGTCCGGGCCGGGTCAGCACACCGCGATCGGTGACCACCGAGCCGACCGCGTGACCCGGGCTGGTGACGTACTCGACCTCGTCGACCAGCCGGCCCGGCGCCAGCCGGGTCATCACCACGACCTCCTCGACCGACGCCGCGATGTCGCAGGCGCCGCCCGAGCCGACCAGCAGCCGGCCGGCGAGCCGGGTGCTGTTGAGGTTGCCGTGGCGGTCGATCTGCGCGGCGCCGAGCGCGGCGATGCACAGGTTGTCGGCGCCGCACGCCAGCACGCCGAGGATGTCGTCGATCGCGCTCAGCCGACGCGCCCGGATCACGTTGTCGTAGGCCAGGAGGTAGCCGTGGCCCTCGACGCCGCAGTCGACGTCGTACAGCCCGGTCTCGACCATGACGCGCAGCGGGTAGCCGCCGGCGGCGAGCTCGAGCTGGGCCAGGCGCGCCGAGAAGAACGCCTGGCCGATCCCGGCGATCAGCACGCGGGCGCCGATCGCGCGGGTCCGGAGGATCAGCTGCCGCGCGCCCGCGACGATCAGCTCGTCGACCGCCGTGTCGCGGTCGTCGTCCATCGCCGGCGGCGCGAACGCCGGCCCGATCAGCTCGATCACCGGGCCGGGCTCCGGCTCGCACAGCTGGGCCAGGCGCGCGGCGCCGACGTACTCGCGATACGCCGCCCCGGCGTCGGGCGCGCGCAGCACATCGTCGATGAACGCGGCGAGGCCGGCGGGGTAATCGGTCAGCGCGCGCCAGCGCTCGTAGTGCTCGAAGTCGTCACGGTACGACGGGATCCCGAGCTCGATCGCGCAGTGCAGCGGCTGGGGGTGGGCGCCGAACGGCTCCTCGCAGATCGCCAGCACGCGGTGCGGCGGCAGCGCGACCGCCGCGGCGTGGGCGCGGGTCATCGCCGCCGGCACGACGCGCTCGACGGTGACGATCACGCCGCGGCGCGCGGCGAGCGCGCTCCACAGGCCCTCGGACAGCGGGCTCGACATGATCACGTGGCCCTCGGGGTCGGCCGCCGCGGCGTGGACGAACGTCACGTCGGGGCGCAGCGCGGCGCACAGGCCGAGGGTGCGGGCCGCGCTGGGCGGGGGGCGCCCCGGCAGCGGCGCATCGGGCACGCCGGGCAGCGCGATCTCGCGGTATTCGCCGCGCGCCGCGAGCTCGCGGGCCAGCGTGGTGCCGCGCAGCGAGCGGTTGAGCACCCAGTCGTCGCCTTGCGCGCCGGCGCGCAGGCTCGCGACCATCGACCACAGCGCCCAGTGCTCGATCGCCAGGCCCTCGGCGGCGAGCCGGGTGTACAGCTGGTTGGGCCGCGGCGCCGGGTAGTGATCGCCGAAGAAGCACGCGGTCAGCCGCCGGGCCAGCCCGAGCATCGGCAGCAGGTGCGCCATCGAGTGGAACCCGGTGCTGCTCAGCCGGAACTCGGGCCGCGTGCCCAGGAACGCGCGCGCGACCTCGCGGATCGCCGCGTTCGACCGGCTCGGCGTCGACGCGAAGTGCAGGTGCATCCCGGGCGCGACGTGGGTCCGGATCGCGTCGTCGAGCCGGGTCAAGAGCGGGCCGAACGCCGGCTGCGCCGGCTGGATCACGCCGCCTCCGCCGCGCCGACCAGCGTCACCGCGCTGTGGCCGCCGATGCCGTACGACACCGCGAGCCCGGCGCGCGCGGTGGACGGCCGGCCGCCGCCGGCGACGTGGTCGAGCGGGCTCGTGCCCGCGCGCGCGGGCTCGACGTTGAGCGTGGGCACGACGCGGCCGTGGTGCAGCATCAGGACGGCCGCCGCGATGTTCAGCGCGCTCGACGCGCCGAACAGGTGGCCGTACACCGGCTTGACCGAGATCAGCGGGACGCCAGGTGCGCCGGCGCCGAACACGCGCTGCATGTACGCCAGCTCCGAGCGGTCGCTCTGCTCGACCGCGTTGCCGTGGCCGACGACGAAGCCGATGTCGGCGCGGTCGGCGCCGGCCGCGCCGAGGACGCTGCCGATCAGGTCCGCGACCCGGCCGCCGCCCGGGTCGATGTCGAGCGGGTGGCCGCCGTGGTTGCCGAGCCGGGCGCTGCGGATCACCGCGAGCGGCGCCGCGCCGCGGGCGAGCGCGTGCCGGCGCGTCTCGAGCACCAGCGCGATCGCGCCCTCGCCGAACGCGTTGCGCGAGTGCTCGACGTACGGCCGGATCGCCCGGTGCGCGTCGCCCAGCTCCTGCGACAACAGCTCGGCGTCGCGGTACATCCAGTACAGCGGGGCCTGCAGCGACGAGTCGTGTCCACCGGCCAGCGCGACGTCGAGCTCGCCGTGCGCGAGCTCGCGGCAGGCCTGGGCGATCGCGGCGGCCCCCGAGCAGCACGTCACGCAAGAGGTCGTCACCGGGCCGCGGACGCCGAGCAGGCTCGCGGCGAGGTTGGCCGCCTGGCCGGGCGTGTCGGTCAACAGCTCGCGCCGGGTGTAGAGCTCGCGCGCCGGGTGATCGCGCTCCGCGCGGATCCGCTGGTACCAGGCATCGAACCCGCCGCGCGACGTGCCGTCGAAGATCCCGACCCGGTCGCGATCGATCGCGGCGAGCTCGAGGCCCGCGTCGCCGAGCGCGATCACCAGCGAGGCGAGGTAGAGCTGCTGCTCGCGATGGTAGCGCTGGTAGTACCGGCGCGGAAACCGCGCGAGCCAGCGCTCGGGCTCGAAGCCGCGCACCCGGCCGACCGCCCAGGCCTCGCCGTCACCACCCGGCGCGGGCTCGAACGCGAGCTGGGACGGACCTTCACTCAGGTGGGTCCACAGCGTACGTCGATCAGCGCAGTTGGTGAGCAGCGGCCCGATGCCGGTTACTACGACTTCAGACATTAGCCCCTCCACGTACTCCCTTGCTGTGAAAGTCGCCTGTCGTTACTGCCTCGACACACTATGGACAGGCCAATCTAATTTATCAAGGACAATATCGGCTGCACGCGGAAGTGTCGATTGTCAGTCTAGGTGTTGTAAGTACACCATCAGCGGCAGATTCGCGACGCTGCGCGCTCGCGGCCGCGCGTGCGGCGCGGAGATCGCCGCAGTTTCGACGATGTAGTGCGCGATCCCGCGGCGGCGTGAGCGGCAGCACGAGAGAGCCTGACAGGATTTTTGCACTACCGTGGCGCGGCGCGATCGGTGGAACAGCGCACTGGCACGCACGCCCACGGTTGTCGACGAGTCGCGGGGGTGCTCGCCCCCAGGTGCGGTGTATGCCTACGCGTTCACGGGGCCACAGGTCGGCCTGTCCGCCGCGCCGACGGCGGATCACCCGCGCTGTGTCACCCGCGCTCGGTTCGGTACCGGTTCAGCGTCGCAGCTCGACCAGCGCGACGTGCTCCGGGATCCCGGTGACCAGCGCGCGGTCCGGTGCGGCGCCCTCGGTGACCTCGTAGAGCTCCTCGACGAAGCCGCGCACGGTCGCGCCGGGCAGGGTCGGGCCGGGCGGGGTCTCGCCCGCGAGCGCGATCAAGCACAGCCCGTGATCGCGCGCGAGCCCGGGCGCCAGCGCCGGCTGCACGTAGCGCGTGTCGACCACGCGGGCGCCCCACGCCTGGTTGCGCTCGAGCCGCCGCCACATCGCGTCGAGCGGCTCGTCGACGCCGGCGCCGGCGAGCCGCGGATCGTTGACCTCGCCGAACACCGCCGCCGCGCCGGAGGCGAACAGCCCCAGGGCCGCTTCGCGCTGGAGCCGCCGGCCCAGCCCGAGGCGCCGCGCCGAGGGCGCGATCACCATGTACGTGATGAGGCCACAGCCGCTCCGCGGGTAGCGCTCGAACGCGATACCGCCGCAGATCGCGCGCCGCGCGCGGTCGCGCAGCGCCCGGCCGGCGATCCGGATCGTCAGCTCGTAGGGCGCCGCGCCGCCCCACAGCGCGCGCTTCCACACCGCCACCGGCTCCTGCTGCTCGGCGAACGCGTCCCAGTACACGCCGCCGTGAAACTCGTCGAGCAGCCCCTCGTCGTCGTGGCTGGTGACCGTGATGATCTCGAGCTCGCTGTCCACCGCCCTACGCTGCCATACCCGCCGCCGCCCGACCACGCGCCGGCGCGCGATGGTCGCGCCCCGGCTACTTGAGCTTGCCGCCGAGCACGATCGACGGCGCCCGGGCGGCGGCGCTGGGCCACACCGCGATGACGTCCTTGCCGGTCGACGAGAACACCACGCCCGGCTTGAGCCACGCCGCGTACTTCGCGGCCAGCTCGAACCCGGTCCACGTGTGGTCGTGGGAGCGGACCTCGCTGCGGTCGCAGATCGACTGGTACTCGACGGTGCCGTCGGCGCGGACCCGCGACACCTTGCTGGTGTCGTGGCTGCGCACGCAGTCGCGAGACTTGACCAGGGTCTGCTGCAGCTCGACGCTCAGCGTGTCGCCGCTGCGCTTGATCGCCTTGACCGCGCCGCCGGTGCTCCGCGCCTGGAGCCCGCCCTCGAGGTACCCCGCGCCGTACGGTCGGGGCCGGGGATGGACCAGCTGCGCCCCGGCCTTGTCGTAGGCGACCTTGGCGCGCTTGATCTGCGCCAGCGCGGCGTTGCGCGGGCCGCGCGACGGCGGGCCGGCGGCGACGATCTCCTTGAGGAACGCCGAGAGGTCGGCGTCCGGCGCGCAGCGCATGAACGCGGCCGCCGCCAGCGTGACCTCGGCTGACCCGGCCAGCACGGGACCTGCGCTGGTCGCGAACCCGGCCGACGGGTTGTCGCGCTCGTCGCGCATCCCGTCGAACGCCCGGGCCGGGATCGCCGACACCGCCTCGGCCAGCGCCGCCTCCGTGGCCGCGCCGCAGCCCTCGAGCTGCTTGCGCGACTGGGTGAACGCCGCCGAGTCCATCGCGAGCGCCAGGTCGAGCAGCCGGGTGTTCTTGCCGGTGGTCTGGGCCCACGCGCCGCGGGCCGCGGTGGCGATCTCGAACAGCTTCTTGCTGGCGTCGTCGCGCTGCAGCATCTGCTGGACCTCGGCGGCGTGGTCCTTGATCCGCCGGGGCAGCTCGTAGGCCGCGATCCGCAGCTTCATCCTGATCGCGCCGCCGTGCACGGTGTCGGCGCGGAGCTCGCCAAACAGCTTCGCGGCGTCGAACCGCTCGACGTCGGCCTGGCAGATCGCCCACGCGACCTCGGTCCCGGTCATGCCGCTGGCGTCGACCGGTGCGGCCTGGCCGTTGTTCAAGCATGCGGTCTGCAGGAACGCGAGCCGGCCGGTCTCCGACAGGTTGGGCTCGAACATGTCGGTCGAGTACATCGCGTCGAGCTCGGCGCCCGGATCGCCGGACTTCCGGATCGCCGCGTACTGATCGATCGGCGTGGCCTGGGCGAGCGTCTTGCTCGCGAAGTCGGCCGCGATCGAGTAGTCCTGCGCCGCCGCGTAGGCCACCGCGTCGGCCCAGTCGGCCTCGGTCATCCCGAGCCGCTTCGACCAGGCCTGGCGCGCGGCCTCGATCTCGGCGCGGTGGCCCTCGACCTGGCCGTGGCCCGACTCGTCCTTGCCGGGCGGCGCCCCGCACGTGGCGGCGACGAACGCGGCGATGACCTCGCGGGTGTCGCTCGACGACAGCGCCTGCAGATCGGGCCGGGCCGCCGCGGCGCCCTTGCACCACGCCGGAGGTGCCGCTTGCGCTGTCCCGGCCGTCCCGGTCGCTGCGAGCGCCGCCGCCCCACCCACAATGCCAATGATGAATCGCTTCATGTTGCTCTCCTGGTTCGACCGGTATCGAATGGACCGATGATGTGTCATGGTCACTGAGGACTGCTGATCGTCACTGCGCTGTTGACCCACAGGGTCAGGATGTCGCCGTCGTTGAGCTCCCAGCGAGTCGGCGTCATCGAGCACACCGTGCCGGCCTTGCACGCGGCGTCGAACTCCTGGGGCGAGCGCACCTCGATGTCGCGGGTGTAGCCGGCCGCCCGCGCGCGCTGCCTGGCCTGTTCCACGGGATAGCCCACGACCGCGGTCCACAGCGGGCAGTTCTGCTTGACCACGTGGCGCGGGCAGTTCGGGTCCGAGAACTGCTTGGCCGGGAGCTCGTCCGCTTCGGGGGCGTCCGCGGTGTCGGACGCGGCGTGCACCGTGGCCGTCGACGACGCCGCGGACACCGAGGCCGAGGCCGGCGCCGCCCGGGCCATCGTCTGGCCCAGCGCGTGCGCGCCGCACGCCGGCGACAGCGCCAGGGCGGCCCACAGCCCGGCGCTCCACAGTTTCGCGATCACAGAAGACATGGCTATCCCTTTCGTGCGGTGGCACGACGCGGCCCGCCGGTGTTCTCGACACCGGGCTCGATCCGCGGTCATGGTGCGCAGCGATCAACGCCGCGCATGTCCGTTCTACGACACGCCGCCGGGGAGCTGTCCGGCTCGGATCGCTATTGACGGGTCATGCGCGATTTCGCAAAGAACCGTCACCGCCGCGGAGGCGCAGGGCCGGCTACTTGTCGAGCGCGGGCTATTTGTCGAGCGCGGGCTATTTGTCGAGCGCGGCAATCATCGCGCGGCGTTGCGCCGCGTCGGGCAGCCGGCCGAAGCCGGCCTTGATGTTGTCGGCCAGGTGCCTGGGGTCCGCGGTCGCGGGGATCGGGCAGGTCACGGCGGGGTGGCCGATGATGAACTTGAGGAAGATCTGCGCCCAGCTCGTGCAGTCGAGCTCCGCGGCCCAGCCCGGTAGCGCCTTGCCCTTGACCTGGCGAAACAGCGCGCCCTCCTCGAACGGCCGCATCACCAGCACCGCCGTGCCAGTATCTGCCGCCGCCGGCAGCACCCGGGCCTCGACCGCGCGATCGGCGAGGTTGTATGGCACCTGGATGAAGTCGAGCGCCTCGGTCTTCATCAGGCGCTCGATCTGCGGCAGCTCGCCGTGCGAGTAGTGGGTCACCCCGAGGTAGCGGATCGTGCCGGCCTGCTTCATCTCGCGCAGCACCGGCAGGTGGGTCTGCCAGTCCAGGAGGTTGTGGATCTGCATCAGGTCGATCCGCTCGGCGCGCATCCGCTTGCGCGACCGCTCCATGTTGGCGATGCCGTCGCGCTTGCCGCGCGTCCAGACCTTGGTGGCCAGGAACGGCGTGCCGATCGCGCCCAGGTCGGCCAGGACGTCGCCGACCACCTCCTCGGCGCGGCCGTACATCGGCGACGAGTCGATCACCCGGCCGCCGGCGGCGAGGAACTGCTTCATGACCTCGACCTGGGCGGCGCGGCTGGCCGGGTCGACGTCGAACGCCTGCCAGGTCCCCAGGCCCACGGTCGGGATGGCTTCCTTGGTCCGGGGGATCGGGCGCGTGGTGATGGCCGGTGTCGACATGGCGCGGGTGGGGGCCGCCGGCCCGCGCGCGGACGCGAGCTTCGGCGCGCAGGCCACGATACCCGAGGTCGTGGCGATCCGGAGGACATCGCGGCGCGACAGCATGGTCGAACCGTACCCGCCGGGAGCGCGTGACGCACGCCGTGCGCGAGCGACGGCAAGCGCCACCACCCGCTCGCGCTTGACTTTCCAGGTCTCGCCCCACACCATCACTACCTGCGCGGGGCACAAGCGGTGTCCTGCGGGGTTGTTGCCCTGGCCGTTCGTTGTGGTTGTGGAAGGAGAGAGAGTCAAATGGCTGCTGCAAAGAGATCCATTGTGAAGAAGCCGCGCGCGATCCGGGCCACGAGCCTGGCCGCCGCGACGACCGCCTCGGTGAAGGCGGTGCTCAAGAAGGCTCAGCTGGGAGGCGGCGGCACGACCGTCGGCATCCTGCTCGAGCAGGCCAGCATGGCGGCGCGGGGCGTCGACGCCGACCAGATCGCCAAGGACATCACCGCCGGGGTCGCGGCCGCCACCGGCGTCAAGCTCAAGCCGACGTCGACGGTCGCCGGCGGCAGCATCCTGGTCGGGTTCGCGCCGCCCAACACGCTGCTCAAGCCGCTGGCGTAGGCGATGACAGCTGACGGTTCGAGCCCTCGGCGGGTCGCGCCGGCGGGGTCGGCGCTGCTGTGTCCGAGCGCCCAGCCCGACGCGGCCGACGCGGTCGTGATCGGCGTGGTCGACCACGCCGCGAGCCCGCCGGAGGTCCAGTACCTCGACGAGCCGACGCCGGTGACGCCGGAGCTGCTCGCGCTGGCCAGGCCGGTGCGGCCCACCGAGGTCTACCGGTTCGCCGCATCCTGCCAGCAGGGCGCGTGCTCGCACTGGAGCGGCCACGACTGCACGCTGGTGACCCGGCTGGTCAAGCTGGTGCCGGTCGCGTCGCTCGCGCTGCCGCCGTGCCGGATCCGCGGCGACTGCCGCTGGTTCCACCAGACCGGCCGCGACGCCTGCCGGCGCTGCCCCCTGGTGGTGACGCAGAACCAGGCGCCCAGCGAGGCGATGCGCGAGGCGGCCGCGCCGGGTAAGCCAGGCTAGTCACTGCCGCGGCGGCGTGTACTCGTCGGCGCCCATCGTTGCTCGTCCACAGAAAGAGCAGCGACGGCGACGTGTATCGCGATTCCTGTAGCAGACCTGGTCGTCGATGCTACATGTCAACGATCTGCTGTCATGGTGTGGCCAGTCGCCGCACCACGCGAGGGTACATACTCGTCTGCGCCGATGTCACGTCGGCCGTTCTGAGGACGCGAATCGCCGTCGATGTCGAGGTTGAGCGTGGCATTCGGGTCGGCTTTGTCGATCAGTTGAGAGGTATTTTCAAGGTGGAAGTCACCCGGGGCGAACATCGGATCGCGGTTCAGGTTGCCGGATCCTGGAATATCCTCTCCTGGGCCGATGTCCGAGTACGTCCACGAACAAGCGTTTCCGGCGACCTGAGCACCGAGACCCACCGTGTTGCCATAGATGATATTGTTTGAGATGATCAGTTCGCGGCTCACCAACGAGCACAGTACACCCGACGCGGTATTCTGCAGACCGTTGTTGGAGTTACCAGAGATGGTGTTGAAAGCGAGAATGCGAGATCCGGAGTCGGTCTGATTCAATAAGATTCCGCCGTACGCTCTGATACCTCCATTTCTTGTGATAAAGTTGTTTTCGATATCGAACTCTGCCATGGATACGGAGATTCCCCCGCCCATGTTGTTGAAGATCTGACTGCGGCTGATATTGATCGTGCCACCGAACACGGCGATCGCTCCGTTCATGCCGTTGTTCTCCGACATCGACACGTGGCTGAGCGTGACGATCTGGTTACCCCCGATGGAGAGCGAGACACCGGCCCCGTTACCCGACGCACCGTTGATCGCCAGGTCGTACACCCTGACGTTGCTCGAACCATCGATTGTCAGGATGTTGCCCATCATGTTGCGGGTGAGCACCGTCCCCGGATCGGCCAGGAGGGTCACGCTGCGGTCCTCGATCGTGACGGCCTCGTCGATCATGCCGCGGAGCTTCAGGTAGGCGCGGTTGGTGCCGAGCGCCTTCATGATCTTCGTGCACGGCATCGCGAGCGTGCACATCGGATTGTCCGTCCCGCCCGGGACGCTGACGTACGCGACCTCGCCGGGGTCCGCGCACGCGCCGTCGGGCCGGCAGACGTTGGACACCGGGCAGTCCAGGTGCGAGGCGCAGCCGCGACAGCGCTCGTCGGGGCCGCAGATCGGCGTCGCGCCGGTGCACGCGGCCGGCTGCGCCGTCGTGCATTGCACGCAGGTCTGCGCCTGGACATCGCAGATCGGCGCCGGCGCCGAGCACTGCGAGTTCTCGGTGCAGCTCCGGACCCCGGCGTCGCCCTCGGCGCAGTTGTTGTTGGCGTTGAGGCCGGGGCAGTAGTTGGGGTTGTCCTTCCGGAGGCAGCCCGCGACGAGCGACGCGAGGACGACGAGGGTGAAGAGTCGTGTCGTCATGATGCTGGCTCGCGCTAGAACCGCCCGGCCCAGCCGATCGCGGCGCCGCCCGGCACCGGCGCGACCGTCGCGGTCGAGGTCGCCGCGGGCCGCAACGCGAAGTACAGCCCGGCGCTGGCGAGCACCAGGCCGGCGGCGAATGACACGGTGCCCGCGGTGGCGGTGTCGTAGAAGTGCGGCTGCTGCGGCCCGCGGGGCTGGGGATCCTGGTCGAACAGGATCATCAGCCCGCCCACCGCCATCGCCGCGCCGCCCACGCCGATCGCGAGCCCGGGCAGGAACTGCGACGGCCGGTCGTCGCGGCGGATCCGCGCCGGCGCGAGATCGATCGACAGCTCGATCGTCTTGCCGTCGATCGCGACCACGTCCCGGGTCAGCGGCGCGTGGCCGCGGAGCTGCACCAGCACGGTGTGGCGGCCGGGATAGGTCACCATCGTGTCGCCGGCCGCGCCCGCCGGCGCGCCGTCGAGCATGACCTGCGCGCCGCCGGGCGCGGTGTGGATCGCGAGCCGGGTGCGGCCGGTGCGCGTCGCCGCCCGCTGCAACAGGTCGCGGCTCAGGTCTCCCACGGCGCGCTTCAGCGCGTCCTCGTTGCACATCGCGCAGTTGCGGTTCGCGAACGTCTCGTCCTCGGCGCCCGCGGTGAGCAGGTGCGCGGTGACGATCGTCATCGGCGCGCCGGCGCCGAGATCGCTGTCGACCTCGACGATCACGAGCTGGTCCTTGCCGCGGATCGCCGACGCGACGCAGCTCCACGGCGTCCGGTCCTTCAGGCAGGCGACCGCTGCGTCCGCCGCGTCGCGGCTGAAGATCGACGAGCTGAACTTGAGCGCCAGCGCGGTGCCCTCGCCCCGCACGGTATCGACGATGACCTCGCGGTCGCGCGGCGACACCTTGCCCACGACCAGCACCGCGCCGTCGGCGCGGGCGCGCGCCCCGGGCCACGCCGCGATCAGCGCCGCGCTTGCGACCGATAGCAACGCGGGCGTCACCGAGGATCTCGCACTGGTCGGACTCGTGCGGCGGCTGCCTGGTGCAGCCGGTTGCGCTCTCGTACCAACACCCACTGCGGCGTTCACCATACACCAGCCCGATCGAGCGATCCATGGTGGGCTGGCCCACCGCCCGTGAGCGCACACTACGATGTTCTCGCAGCGGCGGCGGCGCACAGCCGCGTGACGCGGCGCACCGGGCGCAGCCTCTCAATAGGCGGTGCTCTGCCAGGGGAACAGCCAGCCGAGCGGGATCGCGACGCGCGCGGACCACGACGCCTCGTTGTGCGAGCCGCCCTGCGCGGTGACGAAGTCGAGATCGGCGCCCTGGACGTAGCCGTCGGCGAGCAGCGCACCGTCCATCCGCGTGGTCTCGGGCAGGCCGTCGCTGCTGGTGCCGGCGTCGAGGTAGAGCTTCACCGGGACGTGGGCCGTCGACTGCTCGACCTGGACGACGAGCGCCTGGTCGTTCCACCAGAACGAGCTCGACATGCACCCCGCCTTCGCGAACACCGCCGGGTTGCGGCGCGCGAGGTAGAACGAGACCAGGCCGCCGAGCGACGAGCCCATCACCGCGGTGGTGTCCTTGCCGGGCAGGGTGCGGAAGCTCCGATCGATGAACGGCTTCACCGTGTCGATCAGGAACCGCTCGTAGCTGTCGGCGCCGCCGCCGCCGTAGGTCGGGTCGCAGCACGGCGTGTACTCCCAGATCCGGTTGGCCGTGTTGTTCACGCCGACGACGATCACCTCGTCCATCCGGCCCGCGGCCACCGCGCCGTCGATGGTCTCGTCGACCCGCCACTCGGTGCCGAACGCCGAGGTCGCCGCGTCGAACAGGTTCTGGCCGTCGTGCATGTACAGCACCGGGTAGCGCTTGACCGGGTTCTCGCGGTAGCTCGGCGGCAGGTAGAGGACGAGCGTGCGGCTGTTGCCGAGCTGGGGCGAGGCGAAGCTCGGGACCTGGACGAGGCTGCCGTGCGACGCGCCGAAGAACGGATAGACGTCGAGCGTGGCACCGGCCGGTACGCGGTAGTTGCCGCCGGTCGACCACTGCGCGTCGTTGATCAGCGGCTTGACCTCGACGTCGCCAGCGGCGCTGGTCCACGACGCGACCCAGACGTTGCCCGACGTCCAGGTCGCCGGCTTGCCGGCGGTCCACGACAGCGGCGCCGCCGAGCCGCGGATCGCGATGCGATTGCCAAGGCCTGTGTCGTAGTGCACACGGATCGTGGTCGTGCCCGCCGCCGCCGACCACGCTCCGGCCGGCGACGCGTCGTCCGCGACGGCGCAGCCGCCGAGCGCGCCCAGGCCAAGCGCGCCCAGCACGACGATGATGTTTGCCAGCCCGTTCCGCGTCCACGACGTCATGGCGCGCACGGATAGCAGGATTGCCGCGGGCAAGGAATCGTTCCGACACACGAGATCGTGAGGGCGGCTTGATCGGCACCGGGAGCGGATCACGAATGGCTTGACGCGGTGCGGGCAACGAGCCTATAGCACCATGATGCGATGTACTGCGCTGGTGATGGTGATGGCGCTGTCGGGGTGTTCGTTCGTGTTCGTGAAGGGGCCGCCGCCGAATCACGAGCAGCTGCCGTACTTCGACTGCACGGAGAGCCGCGCGGTGCCGGTGCTCGATACCGTGTTCACCCTGCTGCAGGCCGCCAATCTGCTGCTCGCCGCGTCGACCACCGACCAGGAGTGGGCCGACAACTTCGACGGCAATCCGCCGTTCGAGCGCAGCTCGGCCGTGCCGCTGTACGTCGTGCTGGCGGCGCTGGGAGCGGGCGGCATGTACTACGGATTCAAGAACACCGGCGAGTGTCGCGACGCCAGGGCGCAGGCGCAGGCGAGAGGCTGGTCGCCGTCCGCGCCGCAGCCGCAGCCGTATCCACCCCAGCCGTACGCGCCCCAGCCGTACGCGCCGCAGCCAGCGCCATGGACGCCGCAGCCGCAGCCGTACCAGCCGCAGCCATACCAGCCGCAGCCGCAGCCGTACGCGCCGCAGCCGGCGCCATGGACGCCGCAGCCGGCGCCGTACGCGCCGCCGCAGCAGCCGTACGCACCGCCGGCGCCGCCGGTGGCGGAGCCGCCGCCGCCCGAGCCGCCCTACGCGCCGCCACCGCCGCCTCCAGCGTCGCCGCAACCTTGATCCCAGCGGGTCCTCGGCGCCGGTCGCGGAACATCACGAGTGCGATGGTGTGAGTGGCGCGCGCGGATCAGCGGGTGTCGGCCGCGGGATAGCGCTTGTGTTCGCAACTCGCCTTGCCTACGTTCTCGGCCATGACCGAGGAGCCCACCGCGCCGCCTGCGTCTTCGCGAGCAGCGCCGGCGGTGGATGTCCGCCGGCTGCTCGATGACCGGCCGATCAGCCGGTTCCAGATCGGCGTCGTCGCGATCTGCGCCGCGGTCGTGCTGCTCGACGGCTTCGACGCCCAGATCATGGGCTACGTCACGCCCAAGCTGATCGCCGAGTTCCACGTCGCCCGGCCGGCGTTCGGCCCGGTGCAGTCGATCGGCCTGTTCGGGATGATGCTCGGCGCGCTGGTGTTCGGCCCGCTGGCCGATCGGATCGGCCGCCGGCCGGTGCTGATCGCCTGTCCGCTGATCTTCGGCGTCGGCTCGCTGCTCACCGCGACCGCGGATTCCATCACCTGGCTGATGGTGTTCCGGCTGCTGACCGGGTTCGGCATGGGCGGCGCGATGCCCAACACGATCGCGCTCACCGCCGAGTTCATGCCCCAGCGGGTCCGGGCGTCGGCGGTCATGATCATGTTCTGCGGGTTCTCGATCGGCGCCGCCGTGGTCGGCTGGGTCGCCGCGGGCGTGATCCCGCACTGGGGCTGGCAGGGCGTGTTCGTGATCGGCGGCATCCTGCCGTGCGTCATCGCGGTCGCGGTGATCGGCTTCCTGCCCGAGTCGATCCGGTTCCTGCTGCGCCGGAACCCGCGCGATCCGCGGGCGGTCCGCATCCTGTCGCGGATCGCGCCGGACCTGCCGCCGGGCGAGCTCACCCTCGCCGAGGACGGCCCGCGCGGCGGGTTCCTGGTCAAGCAGCTGTTCGCCGGTGGCCGGCACTGGCTGACCCTGCTGCTCTGGGCGATGTTCTTCGCCAACCTGCTCGACCTGTACTTCATCAACAGCTGGATGCCGACGATCATGCACGACGTCGGGATCAGCCCGGCGCGCGCGATCCTGATCACCACGCTGTTCCAGGTCGGCGGCACGCTGGGCGCGGTCGTGCTCGGCCGGCTGATGGATCGCCGGATGTCGTTCCGGCTGCTCGCGGCG
>Ga0307515_10008385_pt1 | contig 20151 bp, 9 predicted proteins | sample 17_EM_MG_FD_194513 | JGI IMG/M metagenome (GOLD analysis project Ga0307515, IMG submission 194513) | Populus trichocarpa ectomycorrhiza microbial communities from riparian zone in the Pacific Northwest, United States - 17_EM | ecosystem: Host-associated > Plants > Roots > Unclassified | place... | reverse complement strand
GAAATAGCTTAGATCAACTTGAAATGAGCCATCGGTAGTCATCAACACCATAAAGGGTTGCCAATAAACAATATTAATTTGCTACAGTCTGGTGTGGAACTTTTTCAGGAAAATAGATTTTTTTTTTCAATTTTTTTTCTATTCTGTATTATTATGCTTTTCTAGTTTTTTTTTTCTATTTAAAGGGCATAGTTTTCCTAGTTTGTTTTTCATATTCAGTATTATGAGCATTTTTTTTTTTTTTCTATATAAAAGGTTGTCATAGCCTTTTGACAAAGAAGACATGGATGAATAAAATTAAATGTTTTGAGAGTCTTCCATAGTTATGGTGTTCTTGGTCTTTGAGAATTTTGACTTATAACAAACCCTGTTATCCTTCGCTCCTGTCTGGGGCACAGTTCTATATCAATTTTAGCCTTAAACAGTGTTTCTTGAGTATGATGTATACTTGACTTTCTATTCAGTCATCTTTATGCTCACTGTACAACTGAAGTGCCAAATTCTGTTTTTTGTTTGGTAATTTATCTCTTTCTGTTGAAAAGAATTTTCTTTTTTCTCTGCAGCATAGCAATGTAAAAGTTAGGCATTCATTAAATCCTAGAATAACACGAACAAGGTTGCATGAACCACACGCACTGGTTATTTCAAATGAACATCCTCAAAATGCTGATTTCCCTCGGAATTATTCGAGAAAGGAGAAGAAGCCCTTTCCAATACCCATAGTTGAGTTGAGACGAGCTGCAAGGGAGAGGCTCAAGAAGAGTAAAGGCCAACCTAAAGGACGGGTGCCACCTCCAAAGAAAGGGTTGATCGTTCAAAGCCTTTTACCACTTGCTTATGATGTGTTCAATGCAAGGATCACATTGATTAACAATCTCAGGAAACTGTTAAAAGTGGTTCCCGTGCATGCATGTGGGTAATTTTCTTCCTCTTCTCAGTCTCTGAAAACAATGACTCTTGGTTACAATCTTGTAATCCAATCAAATAATTATTTGCAGAAAAATGGTTATTTTAAGTGAACGTTATGTCTTGCTCTCCCATGCGCAATTTTAGCCATGTTGGCCAATCTTGTGTATGGCTAAAAAATTCTGTTTACTCATGCTGTTCCTTCCATAAACTTCTGGCCCCACCATGCTAAAGAAATATATAAGGTTCGTGTGTCATATGTTGTCTCCGTTGGTCCTTTTATAGATGACTGCATCTAATGGAGATTTTATTGCTTGTCAATGTTCATTGTGCACAGAAGTTGATCTGGTGCCATCTGCTCTCAGTGACAATTGAGAAATAAATGATATAAAGAGATAAAAGGGAATTGTATATTGTACTTGTGTTTGGAGTTTTAGCATGGATATGAAGCATCTTGAATTTTGTGCTTTGCAGGCAAATGGTAATGGTGAATTTTGATAAGTTAATTTGTTACTACATACAATTTGTTGGTAAATTAACTGTGTGAAACAAAGAACTCTTATCTTTATTGTGCATATATGCATTGAAGTTGGTTGGATAAAGGATTATCACACGTCAAAATTCAACCTTCTTGGTGAATATGGCTTTACCTTTCTTCTCATGGTTTGAAGGATACTATATTATAGTGGCTACTATATACCTCTTGCAGGTGGTGTGATGAAATCCATGTGGGACTGGAAGGACATCCATTCAAGTCGTGTAAAGGCAAACGTGCTACCCTCCGCAATGGCCTTCATCAGTGGACAAATGCAGCCATTGAAGATGTACTTGTGCCAGTAGAAGCCTACCACCTTTACGACCGCCTTGGAAAACGAATTACTCATGAGGAGAGATTTTCAATCCTCCAAATTCCTGCAGTAATGGAGCTCTGTATCCAAGCTGGAGTTCACATTCCTGAATATCCAACAAAAAGGAGGAGAAAACCAATTATTCGCATCGGAAAAAGGGAATTTGCTGATGCAGATGAAAGTGATCTGCCAGAACCTCTCCTAGAGGTTCCTCTAAAGCCATTATTAACCGAAATATCCATCTCAGAAGCAGTAGCCCCAGCTAATGAAGAAGAAAAAACCTTGCTTGCTGAGGAAACACTACGAGCATGGGAAAAGATGAGGAAAGGAGCCAAGAGGTTAATGCAGATGTACCGTGTGAGAGCTTGTGGATATTGCCCAGAGGTGCATGTGGGACCTAGTGGGCATAAGGCACAGAACTGTGGGGCCCACAAGCACCAACAACGGAATGGACAGCATGGTTGGCAGTCTGCAGTGCTCGATGACTTGATACCGCCAAGATATGTGTGGCATGTTCCTGATGTGGTTGGGCTGCCATTGCGAAGGGAGCTGAGGAATTTCTATGGACAAGCCCCTGCTGTTGTGGAAATATGCTTTCAGGCTGGTGCTGCTGTACCAGACCAATACAAATCAACCATGAGATTGGATATTGGGATCCCTTCCAGTGTTAAAGAAGCTGAAATGGCTGTTTAAGTTATTTTTCTCAACTCTTTTAAGTAGCAAAGTGCAAGTAAAATATTTGAAGGAAATACCACGCGTAGATTCTTTCGGGAAATGGAAACAGTTTTCTTGAGTTTGGCCATTGGCTCTCGCAAACTATCTCTGATTCTATTCAATGGTCAAAATTACTATTGCTTTACAAACTCTATGCACTGCTACACGAACCATGGATGGCAAGGACACGTTATGTCCAGCACTAATAATTGTTGAGCCAGAAATAATGAAGTCCAACAATGTCATATATGTTGAGTGACATTGTAAGCAAGACTGAGCACCCTTCTCTAACATCGGAACTATTCTTTTGCTAATTTTCACACAGAAATCGTCTGTCACAATGGGTCAATGCCACTTGTCCACGCTGAAATTTTCAACTAAACATTCTCTCCATATCCATTTACCCTTTCCTTTCGCTTCCTCTTTCAATGTCTAAAACTTGCAACATTCACAGCAAATCACCAGACGGAAGTTAAAGCTTTCACAAGCCAAAAACAAGAAAAAAGGGAAGAAACCAACGAAGATAATATAGAGAAACATGGCAGGGTCAGATCAAGCAGCACAGCATTCAACAGAGGTGCTTCACCACCGTCGCAAACTGTCTCTGTGTCCAATGAAAATGGCCATTGGTGGTGTTGCTCTTGTCGCCACTCTTGGCTACTTCGTTTTGTACTCGAAGAAGCAGCCTGAAGCCTCTGCATTAGATGTTTCCAAAGTCACAGCTGGTATCGCTGACCCAGCTAACACCCATACCCGCAACTAGATTACTCTACATCTACGTACTTTAACATCTAGATCTTTTGTTATTGTTCCTTCAGTTTTTATTATTAAAAATGGACGTTGTATTTTTAAATATACACTCGTTTTTTAAAAATCGAAATGTTATAATAGTACTATTTGTTTCTGGTTCCTTTTATTTAATTTATACATCCTGGTTAAAAAATAAACGTGTAATAAAATTTACATATTAGCAAGTGAATTAACTATTCGAGAATGTGGTTGCGGTTGTTTTTTAAAGTGTTTTTTGTTTTGAAATGTATCGAAATAATATTTTTTTAATTTTAAAAAATTATTTTTGAAATTAACGAGATCAACACATCAAAATGATTTAAAACACATAAAAAAAATTAATTTTTAATAATTTCTTTTTAATTTTTTAAAAACGCGTTTCAAACTATCACTAAGTACTTTATTTCACGCTAATTTTGAGATAAAATTTTAAATTCATCTTTAAAACATCTCCAAATCAAGTCTCTCTTTCTCTCTCTCTCTCAGCCACGTATAACTCCGTGTTCATCTTTACAATATTCTTTCGGGTAATGCTACGAGAAAGCAATAATTTTTTTTTTAATTTTAATTTTTAATTATTTTGATATAATGATGTTAAAAATAATTTTTAAAAAATAAAAAAATTATTTTTATATATTTTAAAATAAAAATATTTTTAAAAATAATTATTACCATATTTCTAAAAACCTTCAAAAACAAACTTTTTAAACCAAAGAAAGGTGAGAAAAAAAATTAGCAAACCTTTGAAGACTGGGAATTGATTCATCAATCATCATATAGGCAGGGGCCTGGTTTGTAGTTAGGCTTTTTTTTTTTTTGAACAGTAACATTTTTATTCTATGCGAGCATCTTTTTCTGATTTCATTTTCAACATTTATGACATTGGTTTTGGAAGTATTTTTTATTTATAAATAAATTAAAATAATATTTTTTATTTTTAAAAATTTATTTTTCTTAGTTCATCAAAATAATTTAAAAATTTAAAAATATATATTCTTTTAAAAGATAAATTTTTACTTGCTGCTCAAACAAGAAGCTTAAAATTTAATACTTGCTAATCATAATTGGTTCAATGAGTTAATCTAGTCAGTCAAGAATTTAAAGACTAACTCGAATTTAATTTTTAATTAAGTTGAATAAAAATTAATACAATAAAAATAAAATTGAATTACTTAATAGATTTTTAGTTAAATCTTGGTCAAGTTATATAAATGATTTTTTTTAAATAAAACGATATTATTTTAATAAAAATAATTAATCTAATAATTCATATATTAATTTAATAATCCAAATCTTTTCCCAACTTAATCATTTGATAGGAAATAATAAGTATAAATTTATCCGGTTCCTTTTCTTCTTTTGTTTAAAAGTGACTCGAAAATTATTTTATTTTGCCGTTGCCAGAAGCAAGCGGACTGCAGATGAGCTGCCAAAGAAGAGAGGGGCAATTCAGTAACTGAAAAAGTGCGAGACATTATTGACTCCTTCGCCTTCTGTCTTTCAGTATGTACTCTTCTTGCTTGGGTCAATTTCCGGTAAAAAAAAAATATCTCCGATTTCCTCTCTTCCTCTCTAAATAATCGCGCCTAATTGCAACTCTCCCTCTCTCTCCCTGTAAAAACTCAAGTCTCTCGCTCTCTCTCTGTCTAACTTCATTTCTACTTCATCTTCCTCCTTAATTACCTAAACCCCAAACTTCCATTTCACTGTAAGTTACTTTCTTCCTCTCTCTTCATTTCTTCCTCTCTCCCTCTCTCTTCCTTTCTTCCTCTCTCCCTCTCTCTTGCAATTTCCTTATTTCCGAATTCTCGTTTAGTGCCAAATCGATCGATCGAATTTTATAGTTTAAAAAATCAGTGCTTTACAGTTCTAATTTGATTTCGTGTTTAACTTTTTTTTTCCTTGTATTAGTAGATTCTCAGTGGAATTCTGTTGCATGCCTGCTACCATTAGACTTTGATTTAGTTTCTATCTTTCGAAATTGGAGGCTTTTGTTTTTTAAAATCTGTATTCTTCTTGCTTTTTGATTGTTACTTCTCTCTCTCTTTTTTTTTTTTTTATCTTAGGAATCTTTCTTGTAATTCATGAATTTAGTGGTCAACGGTAGCTAATTAAAATCAGTGCTGTTATTGGAGATCTAATACATCTAAAGTTACTGCTAGCAATTTTTTTGTTGTTGATTTTTTAATCAAGGTAGTGTAATTTTGATGTTTGTTGCAAATTGGAATGCTTTTTAATAAATTATCATTACTCCTTCTGGGAGCTTTGCAGGTGATGTTTTTGTCTTAAGAAGTTGGGAATGATGTTTGATTGTGGTTCGAAATCGCAATATCTAGGTGGTGGTCAGAGAGACAAGTTTGTCAGGTAAAGTTTTAATGAAATTCTTGTTAGAGGTCATTGTGTTTGTTGGAATATTTTGTTTTATTTTTAAGCATTGAAGACATGTTTTTTTTCCCCCTGATTCACAAAGAATTTTAAGTTAAGAAGAAAGATGATCAATAAGTCATTAGTGTGTTTTGAAATTAAAAAAAAAAAAAAAAAAAAACAGAAGAAGAAGAAGCCTCCTCATAAGCATATGAAAAGACGCCTATGTGAAGAAATGGTTGTGGTAGGAATAGGTTCTTGAAATTTTAAACATGATCACGAGTTTCAAAATTGTGGTGGGGTAGATGTAACTATTTGCATATGTTGCTGCTGCCCTTATCCAAGGTTGAGTATTTAGCTTCTTCTCTTGATCAGTTGAACCTAATTTTCGTGCTTGTGGTTTTGTTGATAACACAATATATGGTTGAAGACATCTCTTTCTGTAGAATTAGAATCAGTTTAGAGGGCTGGTGTTGTCTATGCAACTGTAAAGTTTGTCATATAAAATCTGCTCTAACATTTTTTTTAGTTGAATTGCAATATATGTATTCTTTTTGTGGTTAATGTTTTATGTTTGCTTCAATGATGTTTGTACTACTCTTGGCTTGTGGGAGGATTTTAGGATATTGAAATAAGTTAATAATACGCAACTTAGGATCTTATGATTTTATATATGATCAGAAAATGAGGCCAACATCAGTATCTGCTAGTCTAGTACTATTCTATAGTTTATGCTGGTAAAGTATCATAGAAAACAAGTTCTGCTATGTGGAAGATGCTGTGAGAGTGATGTTTTCCCATTTTGAAATCTTATTATGTAATAAAGGTGCTTGTGAACAATTCTGTTGTCATACCCAGCCAAAACAATTTGCTTTATATAATTATCATCTACCCATTTTATGGTTATGTGATGCACTGATGTAGCTTTATGTACCCTGTTCTCTCAGTTTATGTAATCATTCTCCAATATTGACTGGTTATGTGGATGGTATATGAGATGTTCAGAATCTAATACTTGATTTATTAAAGTTCTAGTATATGGGATATTCAAAATCTATACTTAAATTATTAAAGTTTTGAATCCAATGTTTGACTGCATTATTCACCCAGTTGGAGGTTCCTTCAATAGATTTTAAAGGCTTATTTTTCTAATTATGTTAGGACTTCCTTCTTACCATTTTGAGAACCTTACTTTTTCCTGCTTCTAGGGGTTCTGTAGTATGAATTATTTTTCCTTGAGCATCTGACTTTTTCGGTTTTGTCGTTTTTCTGTATCTTAGATTGGATGACTTGGATTCTAGGCTATCATCGCCTTCCAGTGCAGGAGTGAGAAGTTGTGGGTTTGGTATTGAAGGATTTAGACGTACTGGTCAAGTAGCAGATACACCATCGAGATCTTTCAAGAGAGGAATCAGAAAAGGGTCTGAGGGACTCAAGTCTATTGGTCGGTCACTTAGATTCGGGGTCCCACGGGGAGTGTTTCCAGAGGATCTTAAAGTGTCAGAAAAGAAGATTTTTGATCCTCAAGATAAATTCCTCCAGTTCTGCAATAAACTGTTTCTCATATCATGTATTCTGGCGGTTTCTGTGGACCCTCTATTTTTTTATCTTCCAGTTTTTAGTGATTCAGAGACCTGTCTTGGAATAGATCGCAAATTAGCAACTATAGCAACAACTTTGCGAACAATTGTTGATGCTTTCTATCTTATACGCATGGCTCTCCAGTTCCGAACAGCTTACATTGCACCGTCTTCTCGGGTATTTGGGCGAGGTGAACTTGTTATAGATCCCACACAAATAGCCAAGCGGTACATGCAGAGATATTTCATCATTGATTTGCTTTCTGTCCTTCCCCTACCACAGGTATAGAAACTGTGGCACCCTCAGTATGTTGATTTGCTTTTGCAAAAAAACTTATATCTCCCTCCTGTTCTGATCCTTCTGGACCTTAATTCATGCTTTCTGTTGCCTTTTTTTATTCCCTTTTTACCCTTGATTTTTTTTCCCGCTGTTTAGACTTGTATATTATACCTGAGCAAGATGCTGGTTTTCTTCATTTCCATGACAGCTACATCAATTGCATTACTGAAATTTTATCAATTCCTCCTTCTCGTTTGGTTATTATACATGCTTTATGATGGTTGACTATTTTCACTATATATTTTTGGGATCATATCTTTTTCTTATACACTATACACTTCTGTATACTGTACCACTGGAAATGTGAATTACAGAGAAGTAGATATTGTTTTCTAAATAGTAAAATACTAATTAAATCAAAAGTCCTAATCTAAATAGAAAAAGAATCCGAATACAACAAGGTAAATAAAGATAATCTCGCACAGTAACTTCCGAGCCTTATTTGAAGGTCTTCCCAATCTCCGATCATCATGAAATTTTTTACCTAATTGGAAACATGGCTTTCTGAATCTTCTGTCAAAATTATAGCTCGATGCAACAGTTGGATTAAAAATTATGCTTGATTTACAAAACTGTCTTGGACTTCTTAAATTTCTCAAAACCTAAAAATCTTAACCATTAATGAAATATTTCAATAGACATTATTATGCCAAGAACATGAAAGAAATTTCCCCACATCACAAGGACTTTATAAATTATGGTGTTCCTTTGGTGTTCATTTTATAAGAATGCTTTTGCGTTGTTACTTTGAGAACTATTGTAACTAATAATGGAAGAGGATTGCAATTTTAGTCTGCTGAATTCATCATATCGTAGTTGCAAGCTAACAAGTACTTTGCAACATGCAAACAACTCTTAGTCTTTTTTATTATTTTTCCTTGTGTGCAGATTGTGGTTTGGAGGTTTCTTCTGAGGTCAAAAGGTTCAGATGTCTTGGCTACAAAACAGGCCTTGCTTTACATCATCCTGCTTCAATATATTCCTAGATTCTTTCGAATCTTGCCCTTAACATCAGAACTAAAAAGGACAGCAGGTGTCTTTGCCGAAACAGCCTGGGCTGGAGCTGCATATTATTTGCTATTATACATGCTTGCTAGTCATGTAAGTTCTGTTTGGTTCAATAGCCTTCTCTTTCGGCAGTTTCTATTTTCTGTTCGTTGGAACTCTCAGTTTTAGCATGTATGTTGTTATATTGGCATTGTTGTTCTGTAGCATGAGTATAGGTATAAGTATGCTTCACATAGAAGCTGCACATTAACCAGCATAATCCTTATTTCTCTTTTAGCATCAGAATGCCATTGTTCTCATCTTAGACCTTTTTTTTGAGTAGTTGGACCTGGAAAAAATATTATCCTTCTCATGCTATTGGATAGAATAATATCTCATACTGTCTTGATTGTTTTTTCATTCAATTCCAATCTTAGAAGTTATAATCTGAATAAGAATTCTTTGTTTGTTTATGATATGCAATCATAAAAAATAAATCTGAATTCTTATGTTTTCATAATTGCAGTCAAACACTAATCCTTCAAAATATTGATGCAAAGATTGTCACTTGTTTCTATTTTTCGAGTTTTTTTTTTCCAGATAGTTGGTTCGTTCTGGTACTTGTTAGCAGTAGAACGAAATGATGCATGCTGGCAGAAGAATTGTACTGCTGCTGTAAAATGCAAAAAAGATTTCTTGTACTGTGGCAATCGGGGTATGGAAGATTATCGTGCCTGGGACAGCTCTATTCTTAATTCAAATTGTTCAGCAGATGATAATAACCAATTTGATTATGGAATCTACTCAAATGCTTTGTCTTCTGGCATTGTTTCATCTAAGAAGTTCGTTTCCAAGTACTGTTTCTGTTTATGGTGGGGGCTTCAGAATTTGAGGTAACTTAATTCTTCTGTATCAGCATACTGTGTATATGTTTTCCATTTATGTGGAACTTCAGTATGGCATGACATTTTTTATAGCATATGATTTAAGGAAGACTTCTGAGAAGAACAGGGAATTAGGGAGAGTGATAGAAAACCTATATTCTATTAGGCTTCCTATATTTCAGTAGACTGGGCCTTGAAATCCATAAGGAGATCCTTGACTCCTCAAGAAACTAGGTTTCTTGAACTTCACAAGAAGAAGGAAATTCTTTAACTCAAATTTTCATGTATTAAATGGCTATAACATAATTCATTGTATGTGTGCCTGTATACTCAGCCCAAAACACCAATTCCAAAGAGTCCAACACTAAATAAGGAGCAAAATCCTGGAATCAATAGAAAGTTGTCCTAGAGGACAGTGTGTGAATTAATCAAATTTGAGATAAAGGTTGCTGGTATTGATTGCAGAGAACGATTCCCTGGAAATATACTCAGGAAAAGTTTTCTGAGTGTAGGGTCATTATGCATTTGGAAATTTATGATAAAATGAAAGAACGTACTTCACAAAATGTAAAATGAATTAATTGATCACTACTCTGACTTGTTGTCTGTCATGGGTATGGCCGACCTTTTCTGAGTTTATATAGCTCTATAGATGTCTTTTTGCAAATATCACTTTCCCACATCCCTTTGTAAATCCATTATAGTCCCTTGCCTTGTTCCATTAATATACATGTAGCAGCAGTACTTTTTTTTGGCACAAGTTGGTGTGTCGTAAAATAATTACCAGCTCATGTTTCTTAGGTTGTTATGTTGGCATCTGGGTTTTGGAGGACTTTTGAACATGGAATATCTTTTAGGGGGATGTGATCATGTCATTGTCTGCTTATTGGTTCATTTACCAATGGATCCTGACTACGAAATTGAGTGATTGTAAAGTCATATTGGTTTGTGTTTTCGAAGCAGGGTTGTTGAATTTTCAAGCTTATATTCTTCCTTGCTCTTTACTGCTTCATGCTATATGTGTTCTTTACCAGATCTGGCCTTTCATTCTACTCAATGCTATTTCTGGTCTTTACTCTATCAAATCTCACCCGCTCATTTGAATTAACAACTTCCTAAATCATGTTTCATAAAGTAAATCAGTTAGGCACGCACCTCAATATATGCACTATCTTGCCTCATCCTTCATCGCTCACTAACCATTCTATGGAACACAAGGTTGTTGCTTGGTCATGTTGAGCTTTTATTTTATTTATTTGTTTTTTTTTTGTAAGCCAAAATCTTGATGTAGAAATGCTAAAAACCTCTTATCCAAGATCCCACTCTGATTCTTGATTGTCCACTTAAATGAAACTAGATTGTATCCAGAATCATATTGTTAATGAGTTCAAATCTTGCACAGTCCATGCTGGAAACTGGGAATTACACTTTCAGATCTCTTTATCACCCAGTTGATAACCATATTTTGGATGTTTCCTTGAATAATAATTAAAATTAAAAAATTCAAACAAAATATGGTTTTCCTTCTTTATGCAAAACAAAACTCCTTACATGCTCAACATGCCCACAATTTTGTCCTATGCGCATTGAAACTGCACCTTGCTCCTTGCTGTAGGGGTCTGACGCAACGTGAATAAGGGGTAGAGTTCTCAAGTTTTAAGGTTACTGCCCTAAAAACTGTAGAAGAATAGAAAAAATCTCTGAAATTTTATTAAAAGTTTGAGTAGTTTGAATCTTCTCAAATAAACTAGACATGTCTATTTATATTAGTTTCAGCCAAAAATCCTTTATAGGAAATGATTCATAATTAAAACTTACCTAAATAATAGAATCCATCTAGCATTAGGATTCCTAAATAGTAAAATACTAATTAAATTAAAAGTCCTAATTTAAATAAAAAAAAGAATACAAATACAACAAGGTAAATAAAGACAATCTCGCACAGTAACTTCTGAGCTTTATTTGAAGACCTTCCCGGTTTTTGATCATCATGAAATTTATCCAATATGAAACAGGGCTTTTAGAATCTTGTCAAAATTTTAGCTTGATTTAACAGTCAGATTAAAAGTTATGCTTGTTTTACCAAACTATGTTTTAGACTCTTCTCAAAACTTAAAAATCTTAACCATTAATGAAATAATGCAATAAATATGATTATGCTAAGAATAACGAAGAAACTTTCCACATCAGTCCTCTCTACTTCTAAAAAACTTAGCCTCAAGTTAACCGCCAGAAATTGAACTCAACCACCCAAAATAAATACATATTTCAAATATAACATTGTCACCAATTGATACATGAGATAGCTTGTTCCAAATTTCATAAATCCAATTTTAGCAAAGATATATTTATGTAGAATTTTTTAATATAGGCAAAGCTTCTCAAGACCAAAAAAATCAACCTTGCATAAAATTGTCTTTTGAGATGATGGTAACTTTAGTTGATGTGTTTGGTCATCCCTTACAACAATGTCTTGACCATCAACTGATTTGTTAATTTCATAATATATAAGCTTGGTTTGGACGACACATCTATATTTAAGTCCTTTTTGATGTCAACTTCAGCCTTTGAGCAATTCCAACAACTTGTTCTGGCTTTTGTTTGTGTTTCAAGACCCTGAGAATCACTACATGATACTAATTTAGGAACTTCTTTGATTTCTTCTTCATTGTTAGTAGATGAAACATTAACAAGTAGAGAAGTATTTGCCACAGTGTTGTTGTTATCACTGAGGTGATGTTGAACCTGTCTACTTAGAAGAGATGATACCTCCATTTTTTTCGCATTGCTATTTAAGAAAGTTGAACAAAAGGCAAATAATAACAATCTATTTGCTTATCTATCCAATATAAAATCTCTTCATAACCATCTTGTATAAGCTCCACAATTAATGATTGTCTCAATTCTTTCCATGATGAAGTTAAAGGCTTTACCAGTACGAGTTCTATATTCTAAAACTTCACATCACCATTCTCTAGACAAGAAAGTTTATGTATTGACAAGCCATACTTTTTTATAACAAGAAATTTTGTTGAAATAAAAGTAAGCTCTCAACTTTGTCAATCAATTAATAAATATTTTCTTAAAAAACTTTCCATCATAGAAAGAAATCTCATCGAATTCAGAAATAGGTCTGGGGTTAGACTTGTCTCGAGGTAAGTCTCCTAGCAAGTTCCTATCCTCTTCATAATCGTTGTTTGCGTCTTATATTAGCCAAGCTAGACCTGCTATGGTTTGCTCCAAACGATCAATACTTTGTTACCAATAATCTAGTTTCTGCTTTTGAGTCCACAAAGCTAGAGAGCCTCCACTTCTGCATTGCAGAATGGGTTAATATCGTCTCCATCCATCAAAGAGGCCAACCTGCTTCGATAACAATTGACACAGCGACATATAGCGTGGATAAAAGGTAGGGTTTTCAAGCTCTAGGGCTATAACCATAAACACTCAGTGTTGTTAAGAGTCGCTGAGGCGCTCTAGGTGAGGCAAGGCCCCAATGCCTTCATTAGCCTCAGGCATTGGATTTCAATGAGGCGTCGCCTTGTGAGTGGGTGCAAGGTGCTAAGGCTAGTGCCTGCTTGAAGTTCGTCCTTTTCTGTTGGATTTTTTTTTAAAATGATTTGTGTTTTGAACTATTTGTCTATTTTTTTAATTTACTACACGAAACAACTTAGGGCTATTTTTGTAAAAAACAAAGATTATGGTAAAAAAAAATAAAAAAATCATTAAAGTGGGAAACAAACAGACAATGAAGGACGCTTAGAAGAGAAACACCAACCACACATTCTTTTTTTAACAGTGGGAGTCAGAACAACACATCTGTACATCTAATACTTTAATTTTTCCTAAACAAGTGCAATATAGTTTGAGAGAAAGGATTTTGATTATAATCATAAAATGGGGGATATGGAGGATTCAAGTGAAGGAGAGGAAAGCATGGATGGAGATGTTTTTGAAGATTAATGAATAATGATGATGATATTTAATTTTTCTTATTAATCTATTTGGCTACTTACTATTTTAAATTACTTTATTTTGTTTTAAGGGTGAAAAATATAACTTTATATGACTATGTTATGGTATTTTATATTTTTATTTTATTTTCTAATGATCTAATCTTAATTGAATATATATATATATATATATAGTCTTGGCACCTTTCACCTTTGACAACATTGTAGAGTAATAGAGAAAATCTCTGATATTTTATTAAAAATCTGAATAGTCTGAATCTTCTCAAAATAAACTAGATACCCCTATTTATATTAGTTCTAGATCTAAAATCTTTTATAGAAAATGATTTCTAATTAAAACTTACTTAAGTAATAGACTCCATCTAACATTACGATTTCTAAATAGTAAAATACAAATTAAATTAAAATTTCTAATTAAATAGAAAAAGAATTCAAATATAACAAGGTAAATAAAAACGATCCTACACAGTAACTTCTTAGCCTTATTTGAAGACATTCCTCACCTCTGATAATCTTGAAATTTTACTCAATATGAAACAGGGCCTTTAGAATCTTCCATCAAATTTCAGCTCTATCCAATGCTCGAATTAAAAATTATATTTGTTTTACCAAACCGCATCTTGGACTCTTCACAAACTACTCAAAACCTTAAAATCTTAGCCATCAATGAAATAATGCAATAAACATGATTGTGCCAAGAATAATGAAGAAAGTTCTCCATGTCAGGGTCTGTGTTAAACTTTGTTGATGTGGATAAAGGCAATATGCCTACCTTATTTAGCAATTAGTTTATAAATATATGTTGCTCTTTCTGATAGTTTTCATTGCGAGTGTTGGACCATCAGCATTATGTAGACACTAACACTGCTTTTCATTAATTTCATCATAGTACACTTGGCCAGGGGCTTGAAACCAGCACCTATCCTGGAGAGGTTATATTCTCCATAGCACTAGCCATTTTTGGACTCATTCTCTTTGCTCTTCTGATTGGCAACATGCAGGTAAGTAGAACGAATTTGTGGTATTCTTTATTTTTTATTTTATTTTATTTTTAATTTTTGATATAGCTGCTTAATTAGTAGGATATTCTTTCATTTAGGGCTGTAGCTATTGAATTTATAAAATCATAACATGGAGGCTAGACAAGGGAAAAAGAAATAACTGACAGTTGTAATTCATCAGAGAGACAAAGGAAACCAAAATTTTGTGCTTTGATGTATGTGATTGTGAAGCCATCATATTTATGATCTCTTTTCCTGCTCTACCTATTATTATATAAAGAGTGTATCTGAGACATGTAGAAGTGCACCAAGCTAGTTGCATAACGGTGTTATTTCAAGAATGGTGTATACAATATAGTAAATGAATTAAGGATAAAATAAGTTCAAGAGTGACACATACCTTCTTTTTTTTTACCATTTATTTTTTCCATATTTTTCTTTTGTAATCTATTGCGTGCCTTGAAAATGTTAGATTATAATATAAATTTTATCTTGAGACTTCACCTAACATCTTAATTTTTTAGGTTGAGATGATTCTTTGACATGGTATCAGAACCTTGCTAACTACGCGGTCACGAATTCGAATCTCACCACTCTATTCTATTTGATAAATTAAATATTTCAGAATCTATTTGATGACTTGCACTGGGAAAATATATACAGATATCTGAATCATTGGGTAGATTATTGAACTTCCTTATAGGTAGTTACACATATTCTTACTCATGTTTACCAAGGTCTATGAGGGAAAACATGTCCTAATTTTGCATGCTAATGTATTCCTATCCAATTTTTAGTAGATTCAAATTAATTTACAGCTAACTGATTCCTGCTTCTGCTGCCTTAAGAATAAAAAATCACTGTAATTAATTGCTTGCTTGGTAAATAGATATGTAATATGGAAGTATTATGATCTGATGATACTGAAATTGCTGGTTTCTGCTATTGATTCCTGCTTCTGCTGCCTTAAGAATAAAAAAATCACTGTATTACTTGCTTGTTAAATAGATATGTAATATGTAAGTATGATATGACCTGATGGTACTGAAATTGTTGTTTTCTGCTATTGGGACAGACCTATCTTCAGTCACTCACTATTCGGTTAGAAGAAATGAGAGTCAAAAGGCGCGACTCAGAACAGTGGATGCACCATCGCCTACTTCCTCAAGACCTTAGGGAACGGGTAAGACGCTATGACCAGTACAAATGGTTGGAAACACGTGGGGTGGATGAAGAGAATTTGGTACAGAGCCTTCCAAAGGATCTTAGGAGAGATATCAAACGACATCTTTGTTTGGCTTTGGTGAGGAGGGTAAGTCCTCTTAATCCTTATCGCTCCCTTGTTTGTGTATCTAAGTTTTGTGCTAGCAGGAGATAGTTTGGGGGTTTATATCAACTGGTGCACCACAACAAATTTCATGCATTCTTGTAAAGTACAAGTAATAAATACTGTTGGGTGTTTTCTGTTCAAAAGGCATCTGCAACTTAAAACTTCAATATTAATATGTAGCACAAAACTATGCTCAGTTCTGTTGACAGAGTTCCCAAATTTTTGTGCCATGTGTATGTAGGACATAATGCCCTTTTGTTTTTTCTTGGTTCCTAAAATACACAATATTATCAATTTCAATGCTTAGTCACATCTTCCTGCATGTAAAAGTATGAAGTTATAAAAAAATGTGGGAACTGGCTCTGTTAAGTTGTATTGTTTGCTCAAGCATATTTCTATAAATTTCCAGATATAAAACTATCTCCTATGGTTCTTGATATGTTAAGGAAATGCCATCAAAGGTTCATTTGGGGGAAACCAAGTCAGTGTTCTGGAGAAAATTGTTCCTTGAGAACAATTTGGATGGAACAATTTGCTTTTCTTTTATGGCCATTTGCATGGACATATATCATTCTGCAAACAAAGGAACAAGAATCTCCTGCTACCTTGATGTTTTTGAGCCTTGGGAAGTGTGCATTAGGATTCAGTTGGTTAAGAGATGAGAGTTAAAGTGAGTTTAGAACCCAGACTTTGAGAATTTGATTGGATAATTTAAGAACCTTTGGTTAATTTATACTTCAACACGTAATGGGTAGTAGGAACTTTTGTTCATGGTCTGCAGGAACGAATTATTCCATTCTTGTCCATTCCCTGCTCCCGGTCTGTTGCGTTGCATATTTTAAGTATATGAGGTTCTAGCATCTGTTTTTGTTAATTGTTGTTAACTGATTTGAGGCACTTGTAGGTTCCTTTATTTGAGAACATGGATGAGAGGTTGCTTGATGCCATTTGCGAGCGGCTGAAACCATGTCTATTTACAGAGAGCACATACATAGTTCGAGAAGGAGATCCAGTTGATGAAATGCTTTTTATCATTCGTGGTCGCCTGGAGAGTGTGACTACAGATGGTGGGAGAAGTGGTTTCTTCAACCGCAGTTTACTCAAGGAAGGAGATTTTTGTGGAGAGGAGCTTTTGACCTGGGCACTGGATCCCAAATCCGGTGCCAACCTTCCCTCTTCTACTCGGACAGTGAAGGCACTAAGAGAGGTTGAGGCCTTTGCACTCATAGCTGAAGAGTTGAAATTTGTAGCCAGTCAGTTCAGGCGCCTTCATAGCAGACAAGTTCAGCACACCTTCCGATTTTATTCGCAGCAGTGGAGGACTTGGGCTGCGTGCTTTATTCAAGCTGCATGGCGACGTTATTCCAAGAGGAAGAGTCTGGAGCTTCGTCGGAAGGAAGAAGAGGATGAAGCAGAGGCAGATGGTAACCGTAGCAATATGAGTGGAGGAGGTTCATATAGTATTGGGGCTACCTTTTTGGCAACCAGGTTTGCGGCAAATGCTCTCCGTGGCGTTCATCGGAATCGGAATGCCAAGACTGCCAGGGAATTAGTGAAACTACAGAAACCCCCAGAACCTGATTTTACTGCAGATGATGCAGATTGATTTGTCACGGATGACCACTCGTTTTAAACCCTGTCAACTGACTGTTATTCTGATATTAACTTTGCTCACAAGGGCTAGAACAATGTATGCTCTTTCTAGGCGGTTGAGCTAGCGTCTCCCGCGTTGTCCTCATAGCAGTGATCAAGTTAAATCAACTAGTCCTTCAGCGTCCTCTCAATTTATATATAAAATATACTTTTAATTGTGAAATCAACCCACAATCTGTACATCTCAGAATCAGAAACCAGAGAAGGCAATGGTAAAGAAACTTGGTTTTTACAGGCCATGGAAGGAGAAGAGATTCAAAGGTCAAGAGGGGACGGGTTTTGACATTTGTTTTTCAGTACTTTGGCTTGTTTTTCTAGATCAACTTCGGGTGTTTTCTTGGTCAATTACATGGTGATTCTGTTGACGTGTCTCTGTATTACTTGTTTCATCCATGGTTTTAAAATTGTAGTTTCTTCAACATCAGTAATTCAGGGAAGTCAATTGCGCGAAAGTAAGCTCAGCTTCATTCAATTTTAGATTCGTTGTGATTTCATGTCGATCAAGCCTCCAAAAGTTCAGTCAATTCCTAGAAAGAGCAACATAAACTCATAATTAGGTCATAGCTAAGAGAAATTGTTAGATTTAAGTCTCTTACATCATTCATAAACTGAACTAGGTTAATAAACATAAGATAAATGGATGAAAAATAGTAATCCTCACTTCCTATTGCATGCGTTCCCGTGTTATATCGGGTGGTCTAGTTTCCAAGTGACGTGAAACATTAAACATATATTTTCCATGCCCATGTATTTTGTCATGCCACGATTCCAATGGCCCATACGTTTCCTTTCATTGGATGAACCAACAGACAATAGCCATGCAGAAAGCATTGGGGAGACCTGCTTCAACATAACTCTTTGAGTCGAGCACTAAATTAGTTCCCCTGGCAAAATGAAATCTCACTGTCGAAAACCATCGAAATCTGATGTAGATAGAATACCAGATTGGTGGCTCGCGCTGCATCATAGGATGAGTTAAAAAAAAAATTTTAACATAAAAAAGAATATTCAGACTTCAGATGATGCAACATTTTTAAAGGAGAAAGAAAAATAAGGGACTTGGTAATTGATTCAAATGGGTTCAATAACCTCGTTAATATAATAATATGATTATGTAAAAAGCCAAAGACAATAAAAAAAACAACAATGACTATTCGAAAAATGAACGCTTGTCAATATTATAAGAAAATATCATCTAAATATTCTTAAAAGACCTCAACGATATTATTTGATAACAAATCAAAAATTAAATGAGAATGAGAACTATATAAAGAGAAAAATAAAAAAAAATTTGAAGCTTAATTACTAGCAAATCAAACACTAAATGACGAATTAAAAAAATCAATTTTAAAAGAGGATAAAAAACCTGACTTGAGTCAGCATGTCAGATTTGCGGTTTGGTTGTGTGGTCGGGGTAATCCCATATGAAAGAAATTGAATAAAAAAATAAAGACAAATGAAATAAAAAAAAACTACTCAACCTGGGTTAGCTCGACTAACTCGTGACCCGGGATGCGAGATTGAGTTAACATCATAGAAAGGAAAGCGACTAAAATCGCAAAGATGAAGACCCAACAACTTAATGTTGAATGATGAAAATGAAAAAAAAAATCAATTTTTTAAAAAAAACTGAAGTCAAATCAAACTAATTTTCAAAACCCATGACCCGGGTTACCCCATAGAAGACAAACTCAAAAAAATCATGAAGCAAAATTCTCAATCATTCAAAAAAAAAAAAAAAAACATAGCAATCAATAGAATGAGGACCAAATCTAATATAAAAATTAAATGAAATAAAACAATGAGGGATAAAATTAAAAAATAAATCAAGAAAATAATAATAAAAAATAGCAATAAAAAAATAAGGACTAAATATAATATAAAAAATAAATAAAATAAAATAACGAGGGATGAAATTGAAAAATAAAATAAATCAAGATAAGGATAAAGAACAAAAAAAATAGCAATAAAAAGAATAAGACCAAATATGATATATGTAAAAAAATTGAAGGAGGATGAAATTGAAAAACAATTCAAATTTTATAAATTATTTCAAATAAAATAAATAGTAATAAAAAGAATATAAACAAAATTTATAGGAAAAAACAAATTGAAGGGGAAATCGTGAAAATCCAGGGAGAGTGAGAAAAAAAAAGAAAAAAAAAGATTATTTATGCCAATTCAATAGTATGTTGACCACGCACGTCGTCCTAGAATGGAGTGGTCCTCCAGACAATTCAAAGTTTATCCTGGAAGCAACCGTTTGGCCACTAGACCAACTCTCATGCATTGCTTGAATGGTGCGATTTCATTTCACGCAGTGACAAGTGCAATGCACACATCAATCATGTTTTTTTAAAAAATAATATATTTATATGCATTGAATTACTAAAACAACCTTTAATCAACTTGTTTATATAAAAAAAAAACCATGATGAAAAAACACAAAAACTCTTGTACACCAGCTTAAATGTTTTTACTTTTAAGAATAAATAAGTTATTTTAATGTAATTTTAAAAAATAAAAATATAAAAAAGCTCCTGTTCCATCCGAAAATGACTCTTGAAATATAGTGAAAAGACCGTTCTACTTCGATTTAGAAGGCTTAATGATTTTTCTCTGAAAGTCAAAATAGTGATTTTATCGTTTCAATTCACAATTATTTAAGTTTGTGAAACACTGGTCGCTTGTAGAATTCTTGCTAATACGAAGGCAATATATATCCTGCTCAGGTGGTGTAAATCCTGCATCAGCAAACCAAGTCATCCGCAGAATTAGACT
>Ga0307515_10008384_pt1 | contig 20153 bp, 8 predicted proteins | sample 17_EM_MG_FD_194513 | JGI IMG/M metagenome (GOLD analysis project Ga0307515, IMG submission 194513) | Populus trichocarpa ectomycorrhiza microbial communities from riparian zone in the Pacific Northwest, United States - 17_EM | ecosystem: Host-associated > Plants > Roots > Unclassified | place... | reverse complement strand
CAGGTAGGCAGGTAGGTAGGTAGGCAGGCAGGCAGGTAGGTCGGTAGGTAGGCAGGTAAAAGAGAACCGTCGCTATATATTAAATTATCTAAAATAATATAATTTTGCACCAACTATATAAACCAAGCAAATACTATTAAGTGTGTAGGAAGAGCAAGATATATAGAATACGCGAGGAGGGCATTATGTACAGAATGCACGAGGAGGGCATTATATATTAATTGCGCATTAAGTGCAAAATGCGCAATTAGCTGCACCGCATTATTAAATACGGCAGTTAGCTGCACTGCGTTGTTAAATACAGCAGTATGCGGCAGTGCATTGTTGAATACAGCAGTATGCGGCAGTGCGTTGTTAAATACAGCAGTATGCGGCAGTGCGTTGTTGAATACAGCAGTATGCGGCAGTATGCTGCATCGTATTATTAAATATAGCAGTATGCCGCACCGCATTATTGAATACGGCAGTATGCCGCACCTTAGTCGATACCATACGCTACACGTTGTAGTGCGCGGAATGCGCATTTGGCCGCCAAATGCTGCCAAATGCTGTAAAAATGCTGGTAAATTTTTTCCTGACGTTATCCTTATCTTTAAGTTTAAACCTCTACCATGTTAATCTAAACGTTATAACTTTATTTATAGGTACTAAAATACATCTTTCGCTCCTCTAGTCCTCTAATTATTCCTCTAGATTCTTTAATATAAGTCATAGCCTTCTCTATAATCGGGTGGTTTTAGATAACTTACTTATTTAACTATATATAGAAATCTTTCTACTTATCGTTATGTCTTTACCTATACCACTTTTAGTATAGCTACTAGAGTATATACGGCTTATCCGTAAGGAAGTATCTTCTTATTACTATATTATAATAGCCTTTTATATATCATTCTTTAAACCTAATAGGGATTTCTAAATCCTCTTTATTTTCCAGTTTAGTAAGCTATTTAGCTCTTAGTATACCTGCCCTAGGCCTATTAGTAATTCTTTATATAGGTACTCTATCCCTTATATAGCCTAGTATACTAAATCTCTTATTTAGTTTCTATTCTTGCCATATAATAATTCTTTACCCAAATTCCTCTATAGTTTCTTTTGGTTTTCGCCTTATAAGTAGATCTTTAAAGTCCTTTTACTTCCTAATTGTTGGTAGTTATTCGTTTCACGTGTCACGTGCATAGGGCACGTGACCTACGCGAGACGCGTATATGTATTATCAACACTGCATTAGAGAATCAAGAATCATCTAATAACCAACACCGCATATATATCACAATACAGTAATACTTATACACGTTAATTAAAGCATATATACCGACACTAATTAGTAAACGTATAGATTAGGAAATACGCAATAAGCTAAAGCTTAAGAACCGTACTAGAAACAGTACACGGATCGCCTAGCCTTGTCTATTTTAGTTAAAGGAGAAAGCTACATCACCCTTAAAGCTTAAGACCACGTATTAGCTTAACTGCTAACGCGTCAGATCGCCTAAAGAATTATATCTTTACTCAGAGAAGATTACAACCTCCCTTAAGCTTAAGAGAATTTATACTGGCTTTATAGCCAATATAACAGATCGCTAAGAGAATAGCAGTCTTACTAAGAACACTTTATAGGCCTAACGGCTGTAGAGAACGTATACATAACCCTTAACCCTAACCTCAACCTTAACCTTAACCTCAACCCTTATACCTACAACTATAGCATTAGCAGAGGAACAAGAATAGGCCGTAAAAGTCAGGAAACACAGCAGCAGAATTAATTTGGGCGAGACTACAAAAGACAAACTAGCGGAGTTTATAAAAACGAAGATTTATATACACAAGAAGAAGGACTTCTCAGACAATACCCTATAGACTATATTTTAAGAAGAATTTAAGGAGTTTACCCTAAAAGACTTTTAAAAGATGCGTTCGGATACCAGAGCCAAGCTATAAAAACACCTACTTAAAAGAGGAGTATATATTACCAAGCATAATGCCAGAATTACCCTATCTAATATATTATTTAATATTATCCAAAAAGAAGAATAACGCGAATAGATAAACAAGGACCTTATAGCAGCTATTAATAAGATAAAGAAACCGCTAAACACTAAAAGCTTACAAGATCGACTCAATCCCACCTATGACGGTCTAGCTATGGGTTTAGCTACTAGCCTAGAATCAGCTCAGCCTATAGCTACAGCTTTAACACCGCCCGGAACACAGACACCTACCCCTATAATACCTTAACCATCTACTACGCCTATACCCCAGCAAACTACGCTAACTGCTACCCAATAGCAGTATTACCTTTAATATATACCCCAGCAACCTGCCTAGCAGTAGCACAACCCTTAGCAACCTAGCCAACAGCAGCATACCCTATCGCAATCTACCCTACAGCAGCAATCAGACCTAGGAGTAGGAGGAACAGCCTTATATAGCAAGAAAGCTACTATAGTAGCAAAAATATATACAGACAGCCAGAAATACAACAGAGTTAGCAAAAGCTTTAATTTCAAATTAACTATCTTTAAGAACACCTATAGAAGAGCTAGCTTACAACTAGACGATTATATAGTTGCATTTCCTACTATACTAAAAGGACTTGCATAAGATTATTACTACAACTATACCCTCTTAACTAGAACATACCTAGAAGCTTATACCCACATACAGAACTTCTTTAAAGAACCTAAGTTCTATAGAAAGAACCTCACTAAGTAAAACGCAATTACACTATAAGGCATTATTAACGCGAATACCAACAAGCCTATATACTAGTACCTTCAGCTACTAATTAACAAGTTATGCAAGCAGCAGCATAGAATTAACCCTAAATTTCAAACACCATTATTTCTTACCAATAAGCTAGTTATAGCTTGCTAAGGAGTTCCCACCTATAGAATTACCGTCTTAAACCCCAGAGAAGACCTATCTCAGTTAATTAACAAATTACAGTCTTCAATTATTGTATAGGAAAAGGAACACCCTAGCCAAGAAGCATATACTACTTTCTTTATAAATTATCGCTACCACAATCAAGATCAAGGCCGAAACCACAACTAAAATAACCAAAACCGCGACCAAAACAACTAAAACCTTAGCCGCAATCAAACATACGGACAACTAAATACTAACAATAGATCTAAGGGACATTGCTACATCTGCTAAAAAGAGAATTGCTGTTTATAAAGACATATAGAGGAAAAACATAATAAGGCTAAGGAGGAGTATAAAAGCCGCTTTAGTAATTAAACCAAAGGACGGTTTAATAACCGCTTTAAGGAATGCTTTAAGTAGTATATCATTAACTATAAAGGAGACAATAGTGACAACTTAAAGGACTTTAATAAAATCTTTAAAACCCTTATTATAGACATTAGATCTAAGCTTAACTTAGAAGAACTAAAGCAACCTTCCACTACCTACTTTATAACCTTTAGAGAGCTTACATCTAATAAAGTAACCTCTATAAGCATAGAGCTAGCCAACAAAGCCTTTAGCTACTTATTAATAGCGGTAAATATAACAGAGATTGCCATAACCGCTTTAAACACTAACCCTTTCGCATATAGTATTAACGCTAAATTATAATACACCTTAAATGTGTTTATAGGCATTATAATAGACACAAAAGCATTAAGAAAGTCTACGGCTAGTTATAAATAATTTTAGGCACTACAAACCGCGGATTCATTTATAGAATTAGACACTTTAATAAAAGGCTAAGTTAATATACAGTTCGGAATAGGTACTACCTCTTTAATTAGAACTATATATATTAATAGTCTAATAGGCAAGATACAGTTTCATATCATTTAAGCCAATACACTATTCCTACTCTACCTAGTAAATATAGATAAGTTAAAGGTATACTACAATAACCTCAAGAATATCCTTATCACTTATACTAAAGAAGTGCCAGTAGTATAACGGTTCGGCCACCCTTTTCTCTTATAGAACACTTCTCTACAAACTTACCTCTTAAAATCCTTTAACCTAAACCCTTGCTACCTAACGGACATAGAGTTACAATGATTACACCGTCAGTTTAGCTATTTATTAATTAAAAAGCTACAGAAAGTACTAAACTAAGCTAGCCATAATACTAATAAGAAGACTCTTAAACATCTTACCAAATACTACCACTATTACCAAAAGTATGGAAAGTCACTAGGACGGTTCCGCTTTACTTTACAGGACAATATTAATTTTAACTACTATATTATCATTAACATTATATACATTAGCGAAAGCCCGTTATTACATATAGTTAACAAGAGAACACGCTTTTAAACTAGTAGGTAGTTATAGAATATAAGCGCTAAACACATATAGGACGTGTTACGGATATGCTAGATTGACATATACCTAGGACTACTAGATTTAATCACATATAATACAGACAAGAACTTTATTAGTAAGAAATTTAAACAATATATAAGTACTATAGGTATTAATATAAAGGGAGTTCTAGTTAAAGCCCATAACTTTATTAATATAGTAAAACGATACCACGGACCGCTATAACGCGTATATTAAATAATCACCATCAAAATCCCGGATATTAACAAAGACATAGCACTATAAATAGCGTTTAAGGCTATTAATAACACCGCTAGCCCTAATAGACTAGTTCCTACACTATTAGTATTTAGCGTATACCCTTAAATAGTCAAATTAAACGCACTATCGCTATTAGTAATATAGCGAGCAAACATAATCAAGAAGGCTATAGTAGAAATTCAGAAACTATAAGCTAAACGTTAAATCGCAAACGCCCTAAATATACGCAACGGACCTAAAACTAACGCGGTACACAACTTACTACTAAACTCACCTATTCTAGTATAGAGAGAAGAAAATATAGGCTAAGCTAGACGCTAGGACGGACCATATAACCTACTTACGGTCAAAGGAGAAAAATATACAGTTAAGTTACTAAGTAAACCTATATCTTTTCAATCTATAGTTATTAAACCATACTTACAACTAAAACTAACTAAGGAGCCCCCGCTCTATAACGCCGTAGAGCACATAAAACCCGCACCTACGCCCCCACTTCAGGAAGCTGCCCCTTAACTAGTACTAAAGCGAAGTCAAGGTCACCCACATAAGTACCCCCTACTTACAGCTATAGCAGATATCACAATCTACTTACAAAATAACGCCACTCGATTTAACGCCTCCTGTCAAAAGGAACTCACCAGTCTACTTAAAAAAGGAGTATTTAAGATTACAAAGCTCGCAAATATACCCCAAGGTATATAACTCTTTAACTCACGCTTTATAAACAAAATTAAGAACCTAGGCACTAATAAGGCCTTTAAAAAGTCTCAACTAGTTATATAGGCGTATAACAACTAGGAGAAAGAACTTGTGTTAACTTAGTCACTAACTATTTAGTAAGTCAGCTAGCGACTTATCCTATATATAGCTGCCATAGGGCTACACAGCCTCTATCTGCGGGATATATTATAAGCCTACGTACAGTCCACTACAAACCTAAATCGTAAATTCTATATACGCCCACCCCACAAACTACAGAGCGAACTTAGAATTAGTAAGGATACAGTTTTAAAGGTGCTTAAGCCTCTATATAAAGTACTAAAAGCTAGTAACTACTAGTTTAAAACCTACCATTCGCACCATATATAGCAGCTATATATAGACCAATCCACATATAACCCTTACCTTCTCCAAAGCAATAAACCCTTTAGTATTATAGGCCTATAGACTAATAACACTCTATTCTTAGTAAATAAGACCTTTATAAAGGTGGAGCAGAATAAGCTATATAAGGCAAAGTTCATAGCCAAGGAGTATAAGCAACTTACGGTCAATATACCCCTCAAATTCAATAGCAGCCTTATTCAACTTATTCTAGATAAAATCACTCTTACCCAAAAGCGGCAATACAAAAACCTTAGCCCAATTAGCACTAAACTGGCCACAAGTACTAGCTTAAGAGGAGCTACTTATACTTTAACACCAAAAGACTAGTATATCGCCTAACGCGCCAAAGGTATATATATTACTTCTATTTATTAACTAGAGGCCTTATTTAATCTATCCTTTACTACCTAGGTAATTAACCCAGTTAAAGACAATATAAAAAGTCTTAATAAGCAACTAAGTTGGCAGATTAAGAACGCAAATAAAGGCTTAAAGTTTATTAAGCTAAACGTTAACACCCTACAACTCCTAGTATTTACGGACGCTTCCTTTACCAACAACAAGGACCTATCTTCGCAAATTAGCTATATACTAATACTAGCGGACGCTTTAAACAAGGCAAATATCGTCTATTAGTCCTCAACCAAGTGCAAAAGAGTCACTAGGAGCGTATTAGCCTCAGAGTTATACAGCATAGCACATAGTTTTAATATAGGCGCTATAATCAAATCTACACTAGACAAGGTCTTACAGGTCAACTTACCACTCGTTCTCTATACTAATTCAAAGTCTCTATATAACTATCTTATCCAACTAGGAACTACGTAAGAGAAACGCTTAATAATTAATATAATATGCCTCCGCTAAGCTTATAAGCGAAGACAGATCACTAAAGTTAAGTAAATTAATAGAGATACTAACCCTACGGACGCTATAACAAAGGGTAAACCTTATACGGCACTATTATAGCTTATTAACACGAACTAAGTCAAATTACAGGCCGTAAGGTAGGTTAAATAAACGGACTTAGATTTAGCTTAACGTCATATAATAGGGATAGAATTAAAGGAGAATGTCACGAGACCTACTTATAACACATAGCAGAATACGGCAGAATATGGCAGAATATATGGCAGAATATAGCAGAATCCTAACAGAATACGGCAGAACCCTAGCAGAATATAGCAGAACACTAGCAGAATATAGCAGAACATACAGCAAAATATGGCAGAATCCTAACAGAATACGGCAGAACCCTAGCAGAATATAGCAAAACACTAGTAGAATATAGCAGAACATAGCAGAATACAGCAGACGATATACCTAGCACTATTATAGCTATTACGTATTATAGATAGAAGAGCTAGTTATTGCGTACATACTATAAATAACAGGAACAGTACGATTTAGTTTCTCTTAAAGTTACTCCAGTGTTAGTAGTTATTTGTTTCACGTATTACGTATATAGGGCACATAACCTACACAAGACGCGTATATATATTATCAACACTGCATTAGAGAATCAAGAATCATCCAATAACTAACACCGCATACGTATCACAATACAGTAATACTCATGCACGTTGATTAAAGCATATATACCGACACTAATCTTAGTATTAACATTTTAATCCTATTACTAAGCTTTACTCGCAATTTCTTTAATAGTTTTTATTCTATTACTAAAATCTTAGTCCTATAGGATTCTTAATCCTAAGCTTGCTTCTTCCTTAAGCTTAGCTCCAGCCTTAGTCTAACTAGGCTTACGTAGTGTTCTTATCTCGTCTTAAGAGTTTTAAATCCCACTTATCTCATCTTAAGAATCTTATATCTTTAGAAAACTTCGTCCTAAGCTTATTCGTATATCACTAAACTAAGCTATTACTCTACTCTATCGGTTATTATCCGTTATAGGTCCTTAAGCTTACCTTATCTTATCTTAAGAATCTTAGTTATCTCTTATCTCTTCTTAAGAATCTTAAGCCTTTTACCTTTTACCTTTATTAAGTGCTAAAGTGGTTTACTATCCTACTTCTTTTACGTCTTATAAAGTAATAGATATTATATCTAGTGGGGTTTTAATCCCTACTAATGTTCCCTATTCTGTAGTGGAATTATCCTCTACCTCTTATATAACATCTTTAAGGTCTATATACTCCTAGTAAGCTACCCTTATTACCTTATTATTATTAAATATTTCGCCTATATTAAATTTATTATCCTTAATATCCAATTTGTAAAATAGTTCGTTAGTTCCTTTAAACTTTAGTAATTCTAGCTCTTATAGCTAATAGCTTACGCCATACTTAGCGTTTTTATAAATTTAGTATATGTTATTATAATAAAACACAAAACTTTTAATTAAACATTCTTTTGTTCCTTATAGTATATTATTATCCCTTTATATATATATATCGTCTACTAGTCTTATTCCTTTTACTATATAGTAACTCTAACTACTTCTATAGTCTTTAATATAATAACCCTATTTTCCGCAATTTATATAAGCTCCTTTTTTAAACTATTTTTCTTGCTATAGAGTCCGCCTAAACATCTTCTACTATTAAGATCCCTAGTTTAGCCTCTACTCCTTAGACCTTTAATTACTTAATTCTTATCCTCTAGGTTTCTATAGTCGTTTATTTTATTTTATATTTTCTTTAGTACTACTTAGGTCTATTAGCTCTACGCTATACTATAGTTTTTAACTTTAACTTTATTATTACGTACTCTGCGCCTTATACGACTATAAAACTCTATCCTAACCCTTCTTAGTCTACTCTCTTTAGTAAATCCTATTATTAATCTTAATTACTTAATTAATTAAATCCCTAAGAGTATCCACATCTTCTATTAGGATAATTACGTCCTAAACTTTTACCTTAAGTCCTTGCTTATACTATGCTATAAGCGCTTTATTATTCTATTCGACCTATATTACTAATATTTAAAACTATATTATATACTTAATTACCAAAGTCCTTTATATTAGGTTTTAAAGTTTTTATTCTGCTATAGTAGTTACCTTTAGGTTTCTAAACATTTATATTAAGCGTTCTATAAACCCGCTTTAACTTAAGAATATATATTATACCTCCTAGTTAGTAATTGTTATACTATACTCTTATACCTCCATAAGGTAAGGTTTAAACTACTTAAGTGCCCTTCCTATTAAGAACAATCCTGCGTAAGCAATTTAATCTATAGGCGTTCCTAGTTTAACTCCTTCTTATATAACCTTAAAGTGTATTTATATAAGAAATCCCTTAAGCTTTAACTTCTCCCCTAAGAATCGCTTAATTAAGGGTAACTTAACCTTAGCTGCTTTAATCCTATTAATCCTTTCTTTAAGTATTCTATTATTGTCTATTAATTAATTAACTATTTCCTATAGCTATCCAACAGTAACTAGTTGCGAGTTAGTATCTACTATACTAGTGTTATTACCTAATCCTAAGGTAGTCGCCACTGTAGACGCCGTCGTGGCTACTGCTTTTAGTGGCATATTGTTTAACTTTATTAATACTATAACCTTAGTAGTAAATATATAACAAAGCCTTATAGCAGGAACTACGGTAGACTTATTAATGGGCTAAATATATAGGTAAATAAGAAGTTAATAACGTAATAATAATTAGTAAAGTGGTTGCTTAACAGATTATGTAAGCTTTGCAGTATAAAGGATTGAATGAGCGACTTAATTCTAAATCTATGGAAATCAGGAAGGCTATATACACGAAATAGGTGGCTAAGGTTGTCGGTAATACCGACGACGATTTGTAACTGTTACCTAATTGGCCACTAGGTCGCCATTGCCACTCAGTCGGTGATAGGTAATAAATAGGTAATAGAAACAATCGATAGGTAGATATCAAAGACAGGGGTAATACAGTAATAAGATATATGATGGCGAGAGACATATGAGTCAAGAAACGGGTGGTGAGTCATAAGGTAATGCGAGCCTTAGTAGTCGGTTACACCCCCCCCCAGATTTAACAGTGTAGTTAAAGCTGTAGAAAACAAAAATGAAGGTAGTGACTATATCAAAATAGGAAATTTAGATACAATTTGGAAGTAGTAAAAGGATAGGGTAACGGTGACGGATATTTTGCGAGTATCGCGGATATTGCGGATATTGCGGATATTGCAAATGGGGTCAATTAATCTAATGTCAAATATCCACCAAATTTAACTACTTTATCCATGCTTCGTGCTTTTAACGAGGTAAGATTTTGGTAAGGCCATTAGTAGGCTTTTTGTCTATAGGAACCTAACGTACGTTGATCTTTTTGTCTTGGACTTCCTGTCTCAGCCAGTGCTGATAGACGTCGATATGTCGAAGCTTGGTGTCAAGCTTTGGTGTATCCTGTCTTAGGAGTCATACGGTTTACATATTGTCGCAGAGTAGGGTAAATTCGCGTTCTAAATTGAAGCCGATTGCATTAAAGAAACGTTACCACCAGATAATCTCAACAGCAGCAGTAGATACGGAGAGAAGCTCCGCTTTTGTAGTCGAGCGAGTTACTAATTATTGTAGGGTCGCCTTCCAATCGATCAATCCTCCGAATAGGATAAAAAGGTATCCTTAAGAGCTCCGTCTGGTCTCTCTATCGTCCGTAAATGCTGCGTTAGATGCTCCGTAAAAGGTGACATCTTCTCCTTTAGGGTTTCTAAAGTAGACGTAGGCTCCGAATACTTCGCCAGAGTATTTAATAGCTGTAGATTTTGTTCTAAGGCAATAGGTAATTGCTTGGTTTGCTACATTAAGGTACTTTTAATTTGGATTAGTTAGGAATTCAGCTAGCTTAGAATGCGTCTTTATAATATTAGGTCTTCTAAATACAGCAAGGTATATAAGCGACCCTACTCGTTGCTGGTAGGCTAGCGTTCTTTAAGGGTTTATCTGCTAATTAGACGGAATTAGTTTATTAGCAGGTAGTGGTGTTCTAGGGAACCTTTCTGGCTAAATATTGAATCGACTGGCAATCTTTTTAATATAGGAGTCTTAGCAGAGCCAAAGCTTTCTGCTTACTCGATCTCGTTTAATTTAAATACCTAAGAACCACTATAGGTCTCCTAGTGCACGGATCTCGTATCGTTATAATAGTTTAGCTTCAAATTCTTCTAGTCTCTGGAGGTCCTTCTTAGCACATAGAACGGCAATATCGTCTATATAGAAGAAGACAATAAGGCGTCCATCGGTAAATAGGCAGTTAGTATCTAGGATAGGCTTTAATCCGAATTTAGCTAGTGTATTAGTAAGCTCTTTATACCAAAGTAGTAGTAAGATTTTCAATCCGTATAGCGCCATAAGTAGCTCTAAGACATGTCCGTTTTAATCAAATCCTTCTAGGTAGTAGTAGTAGATTGGTTTACTAAGCTTGGCGTTTATAAATGCGTTTACAGCGTTATACTATCGAATTTCTAAATTAAATGCGGCTGCTATAGCTATGAGAGTACGGAATATTCGAGCAGCTAGGGTTACTGCATAGGTTTCTTCCTTGGTAATCTACAAGTCTCCACAGACGCATAGCCGAGCCTTTAGCTTTTGAAGGTAACCGTCGCTGTTGAACTTGTATTTAAAGACCCATTTTAGTAAAAGGATCTGCTCGTTGCTTACTTCTGCTTTTGGTACAGTCTTAAATGTCCCTCGGCGTTTTAGGTTATTATATTCTTTTTCTATGGCCTTTTAAAAGCCAGTAGTTAAAGGATACTTTCTCAGTTCTTTGAGATTCTTTGGTTTAGGAGGAAGATTGTCCCGATGTAGAGATAAGGATAATAAGGATCTAGTTTAGCTGACGTCCTTTACTAGTCCTATAGCAAAGCCAGCGTAGTAACTAAATAGGGTAGATAGATTGGCTAGTGCTGTCGCATACGCTTGACGTTAAATTCGTTTAGATCCTTCTAGTAGGATAAGGTCGGCAGAAGGTTTGGCTGAGACTTTGTTAGCTTATAGAGCTATATTTAACGGTTCTAATGAACTACTTAATTGGGTAGGCCCTGTTTCAATTATATCTAAGATATTGTCTTAAAGTCCTTATGGTAAGGTGTTCAATTCTGGTAAATCTGGAGATACCGTTCTGCTAGGTGTCGGTAACTGTTTAATATCCTTTGTAGGAGGCTCTACCGAATCGTTCGATTTAGGTATAGTCGTTTAATTTACATCTGAGGTAGATCTTTAAGGGTCTAGATTAACTATATATAGGATTGTTTCATCCTTAGATTTGTCCTCGTGGAGAGGTTCTAGTAGACTAATCGTCTGGATAGTATCCTCTAATGCTTCCTTTAGCAGGTAGTCGATGTTCTAACCCTTGGGGTTATAGAACGAGGTCTTGTTAAATATAACGTCTCTAGTTTGAATGACTTTGTAAAGGCTTGGAATCTAGATACGGTAGATATTTATTAAATCGTAGCCGACTAGATATCCAATCGATGCACAAGGAGCTAGCTTATCTCCCCTTTTAACTCTTTTGTCCAGCGTATAGGTCTTGCAACCGTATACATACATATAGGTAAGTGATGGCGGCTTGCCGTAGGCAATCTTGTACGGAGTTTTCTATCCTAGTTGCTTATTCGGCGTTCGATTAAGTGCATAACCAGCAGTAAGGAACGCTTCTAGTCCTAAAGATAGGGGTAAGGAAGCTTCTAGCTGTATGGCTCTTAATCATACCATAAGGGTTCGTCCAGATCGTTCTGCTTTACTATTTTGTTCCTCGGTATACGGTGCTCGGCATTTAAAAGTAATGCCCTCGTCTATGCACCATATCTATAGGGTGTCTCCTATCTATCCAAAAGCTCGTTTGTTATCGCTCCAGAAGAAGACGACGTCTTAGTAGAACCGTATTTTAATTAAACGGTAAGTCTTTTAGATGGTAGGTAGGATAGTAGCTTTGTCCTTATTCCTAGAGGTAAACACAAAGTTAAATTTGGAATACGTGCAGTAGAAATGTATAACGTATCTATCGCCGTTGTAGCCTGGTTCTCCGAGGCTAATAATATTAAATGCGAGCCGTTCGAATGGTTGAGTGGCTGGAAATTCGTGTTCTCGTCTTTAAGAGATCTGCTAAGTGTGCTTTACTAATAAGCAAGTTTCACATTTGATTTTAAGCGGTGCTCGTTTGGTAGTTAATTCGGTCAGCTCTGCGCCATTAACGTGCTTAGGAAGCTGCTTAATAGCATTAGGTCCTGCATGGCCAAGTATTTTATGCTATTTTATAGCTGTGGCTCCGACTAGTTTACGGGCCATTCTGCTTGGTTGATGTCTTCTTTTAGAAGTTAAGAATGTTAATTAAGTTAAATCTAGGGTATTTAAAGGCGTAGGCTCTCTGTGCATTAGTGCCTAATGGTCCCCTAGTCGTTTCGCATAGCATACTATTTCGCCAGTTGCTAGACAGTATAGCATATTTCATCCTGAGTTAAAATGGATATCATTATTAGTAGCTCTCGATAGTGCTACGATATTTGTAAAAAAGGTAGGTGCTAGTGCTATATGGGATAGCTTCAATTTTAACTTCCTAGTAGGTGTATTAATAGTAATGGTTACTGTTCCGTAAGCTTGAATTTTTTCGAAATTTCCTCCAGCAATTAGGTAGTCGTCTTCTGCTGCTAAGTACGAGAAGGTGAAGTCTTCTTCGTTATTGCAGACGTGGGTATCTACACTAGGGTTGAGTATCTAGGTGTTCTGGAGCTTAAATGGTTTTTGACTAGTACTAAACACGGCAGCATAGCTAGTCGGTATCTTAGAAGGTGGGGCTTTAAAATTAAAATCGATTGTAGATTCTACGTCCTTTTAATTATTCTCCTTTGCTTCCTTTGCTTCTTTTTAAATCCGATTAACTGCGCGTCTAATTAAGGATATAGACGAGATCTTCTTATCTACTTTCTTTTGGATATCTAGCCTTGGTCTCCATCCTTAAGGGCGCTTCTGCTCGATAATGTAGTAGCAGTCGCTAAATCGATGTTTGAGGCCGCATATGCATTCCCTGTGCGATCTTGAATTTGAATTTGGATTGCTGTTGGAATTGGAATCAGACTTGCTGATAAACAAACCCCGTTTGCTAGTTTGTTTGTTTGTTTACTTTGTAATCAAACAACCAATCAAACCTAGAGGCCTGATTTTAGTAGTCAATCAAGCCCTATATCGTCTCGTTTGATTGAGTTGGTTTGCTCGTTTGATACATAAGATGTAGGTATTATTTTTGGTCAAGGGGAGTAAAATAGGGTTTTTGGTGGTTGATTTTGGGCAGTTCTATAATATACTACGATTGTGATATAATATACGCGCCGAAAATAAACATCCGAACGCGTCTTTCTGACTTAAACCTACCAAAATCTCCTCTTTTACCCACCAATTCTAATCGCTATACTGCCTATATTATGTCTTCCAATCTTACTAAAGCTAGCCCCGTCAATCCACCGGAGAACGCGCCTGCAATCGTGCCCAGCGAAGCCTGCGAAGGTTCCGATACCTGGCTTGCGATCTGTTCTTATTCTAGAGGACGATGGCAACGGAGTTTCCTAACCTTAGTTAAATGGCGCTTGATATACTAAGTATACCACCATCAAGCTGCGATTGCGAACGATCGTTTAGTGAGCTCGGTGATATGCTTGAACCTCGTCGCTCACGAATGCGGCCTGATATTATCGCAGCCTTACAGTGTACGCGAAGCTGGAACCGCAACGGCTTTATTAAACACAGAAAATGACTTTTCCTAATAAGGAAATCGTACACTGGTTCGGACTTAACCGGAGATCGCGCCATTTGATTTGGTTTACTGACTTTTAAATAGAGCGACGAGTCCTACCCAAATTTTCAATTTTAGCTTCTAACTTTGGTGCTATTGAGAGGCGCGATTTCCTACTTTAGGAGCTGTTTTATATGCATATAATGATGTACAGGGAGGATTGGCTATATAGCCGGATCGATATTACTACCGTCGTAGCGGGCGATCGATGTTTTGGGCATCTTTTACATAGGAAAACTCTGCATCAAAATCAGGGTCACGTGACCTCATCTAGGAACCGCCAGAGCCACGACAAGGTTTAATCCACACTACAGCAAGCTATCCTTATACGACGTTCAGATACCATTATAGTAACTAATATCAATAGATTGCCGCTTTAGATTAATAGAATTAGACCTTACTGTTGTTAATACTAGGGGTGATTAATCGTGTTCCCTCTATTAACTTTTAAGCTTGGCACGAGCATTATAACACCAAACGCCTATCACTAAATTGTAGCGTAGAGCTCCTAGATCCTCCTACTGTCGCGCAAAAATGTATATAAATCTATCCAAACAGCCAAACCTATCCAAACCGTTTGCTAGTTTGATCAACCAAACGAAATAAACAAGCCTGAAGCTTCAAAATATCCAATCAACCAAACCGAAGATCCATGGTTTGAATTGTTTGTTTATCAGCAAGTCTGATTAGAATTGACGTTGGAGTCTGAATTGGGATTTGAGTTGTTTTAAAGCGTTGCAAAGGCAGAGTTATTGGCAGTGGTAGTAGAGGATGCTGCTTGCTGCATGCGGTAGTGCTCCTTAAATTCCTCAATTAAATTAATGATAGATGGTGCGGCTTCGTCCTTCCGTTCTTTCCGAATAAGATCTACTTCTAGGGCTCCTGCGAAGCTAGAAGAGATTGGCTTAATTGCTTGAACGAAGTCATAGTGTGGCCTATATCCCTGCATATTTGGTAGCTTTAATTATTCCGCCAGCTTATAGACGTTCCGCCAGCTGTTTAACCATTTTTTGATGCTCTGCTTCTTATTGTAGGCCTTTAGTGCCGTGTATTGATTGAGGACCTTGTGTTTTCGACCTGAGGTGGTAGGGGCTAGTGCAGTCTTGAGTACTTGTAGCCGTTCGTATACCGTTTTAAGGCCGTTAATAAGAGGGAGGTAGGCTACTGATGTCGATTAAACGATGTAATTGCTGATGTCTCTTATAGCCTGTTCTTTCTTCTAATGTACGCGGAGATCATCCTTATATTTAGCATAGAGCTGATTGTATGCAGTGAGCTGGTCTTTGTCTAGCTTAGCTATCGATATAGCCGTAGGTAGTATGTCCGCTGGTAGGTCATTTTAGTGGTTCCAGCTTTAGAAGCTCGTCTTTTTTCTTAGATGGGTCGATGTACTACTATACCTTGTTAGTCTTAGCAGTATCTTGTATAATAAAGAACTATTAGATCCAATCAGATGGCTGGTTGAAGATGAGGTTGACTTTTAATTCGGTAGAGGTCGTCATTTTTAGAATTTAACAGGTCAAGCAGGGTCCAATTGGCGTCTTGGCAAAAACCTTATTTTGACGTTTCGAACTTTTGATTTGATTCGTCAGTTCGTTCGTCTGTCGAGTACGATCGTCGACTGAGGTCGATCGTCCGTTCGTTTGATAGGTGAAGAAGCTCGAGACACTTGCAAAGGTAATAGAAGTAGTGACTTCTTAAATGAGGTAGTAGATTGATTGGTCAGCAGGTGGTGCGATCCAGGCTCATAACTGTAAGCTTTGCAGTGTGAAGGATTGAATGAGCGACTTGATTCTAAATCTATGGAAATCAGGAAGGCTATATACACGAAATAGGTGGCTAAGGTTGTCGGTGATACCGACGACGATTTGTAACTGTTACCTAATTGGCCACTAGGTCGCCATTGCCACTCAGTCAGTGATAGGTAATGAATAGGTAATAGAAACAATCGATAGGTAGACATCAAAGACAGGGGTAATACAGTAATGAGACATATGATGGCAAGAGACATATGAGTCAAGAAACGGGTGGTGAGTCATAAGGTAATGCGAGCCTCAGTAGTCGGTTACAGATTAACTTAAGAAATACTATATACAATGCAATCGCCCGCTAAAGAAACCTGCGAAACAAGCCTAATAAAGCTCCTACGAGCTCTAGAGGACTATAGAAACCCTTCCTATTAAAACCACACACCCTAATTCGGCGTTAGTGGAGGTATATATAGTGTTTTTTAATATATAGCCCCTAAAACCGGATTATAATAAACAAACAAATCCTTAACCCCAACCACCCCAACCACCCTAATTAGGTGGCGCGCCTTTTAAGAACGCGTTTTATAGACTATATAAACCGTAGAATAAACCTAGCAGGCACTATAGAAACGATCTCTTAATGTAGACGAGGAGCGCTCCACTATACTTTCCTTCCTCACTACCGCAATTATAATCCTCCGGATAGCCTTTACTATATTAGTGGAGCTTATCTAAACCTAAGGAACCTAGGAGCAATATGCCTAGGATATAAAGGTAATCCGGACAGATATTGGCGCCTTTAAAAAGGCCGTAACGATGGCTATAAAGAGCGGACTGACGTCTATAGGCCCGCTATTGTACGCATACGTCGCTGCCACTATACTTATAATACCCCAAGCTATAAAATAAGTTGCCTATAAACCTACAGAAGTATATAAGATTATAATCCATATAGGCGACGCCGCTGACCGTAAGAAAACCTTAAAGTAGAACAGCTAAACCCTAGTATATAAACTCCAGGCTATAGGACCCCTAGACACCTATAGGATATAGGCCGTAAAGAAGTTATAAAGCGGTAACGTTAGGGCGTATATTACGGATAAAGACGTAAAAGATAGGTTGCTATAAGAAACAGAGTAGACGAAGGTCCTTAGATACTCTGCTATACTAGCTATTCCGCTAGTACTAGTAGAGGTCTACGCGGTACCTATAAGCCTTGCTATTTAAGGCCTAGAGGCTAAGTAGATAATAAAAGATATAATAAAGCAGAACTGTACTATAGCGGGGCTTATAGTAGAAAGGCTGGCGTGGAAAAGGCTAAGAAGAGTCCAAATAGGATAAAAGGTTAAATCGTTACTTATTATGAGTATATAGTTAAAAGAGCTAGCAAATACGCTATTTAATTAGGGCCTTTTCCTAAAAGGAGACCACTACCTAATTATAAGGCATAAGATAACGTTCCTAGTAATACAGTGCTTTAAATACTAAGGCTTTAACTATATAGCTAAGAGTTATAGGAGAGAAGCTAGATGTGGACGCTGCGCTAGGTAATATAATACTAGTAAATATATAGGAGACCGACCTAAAAAGTATATTAACTATAAAGTAGACCATAAGGTATAGAATAGGGCGTATAGTATTAAGCAGATATAGTAGGAGAAGGCTATAGTAAGTAGGGCCTATACGCTAATATATTACGCAGGCACCTATAAGGCACCTATAAGTGGATAGTAATCACAATTATAGTACAAGATCACCACTAAGGAGGCCTTATAATAAGCCAAAAAAGGAAGTTAAAGGAGATAGTTACGTAAGAGAGCTCTATATAAGCAGAGGAAGCCCCCTAAAAGGTCGGCTGGCTATAGACTTTTAATTATTTTAGGAAGGAAATAGGCCAGAGGACCCTCTAATTAACACTCTAAATAGCACTATATAGTAGTATACACGCCCTAATTTAAATCCTAGTAACCTAGAAGCCCCTATTAAACATAGAGTTTAATATAAAGGTAGAAGTAGAAGCCTAGATCTGGAGGAAGGTATTTAAAGGCTCTAAAACTACGTTATAAGGAAGCAAATAGACGCTAAAGGGTACCGACTTAGCTAACTTAAAGGCTAGTATAGATCTCTTATATTAGGACACCGGAAAACACTTATAATTATATAGTATAACACTAATAATAATAGGAACGGCGTACTACTCTACTTCTTATAAGAGGTGGAGTAGGCGGACTTCTAGCCGGATATATTAGCTATCTAGGAGCTATAGAGGAGGGACTAAGGAAATATAATATATACTATAAAATCCTACTACCTAGTATATGCGGGAGTAGGCAATATAAAAGTCTGCTTTTATATAAATAAGGCTATTAATATAAATAAGTAGGCACCTATACACTACTTAGCAGACGTATATATAATTAAGCTAAAGGGCTGCGAGAGGACTATCTAGATTTATAATATTTATAATCCCTAATAGATAAATAGCAGTGTTTATATACTACTAGAGCTGCTAAGGGCCAAAGGAGAATATATACTATTAGGTGATTTTAATCTATACTACCCCTTTTAGGGGGGTATAACAGTAACACACGCGGATAATGCGGTGGATGACCTTATCCGCGCTATAGAGGCAGCTAGCCTAAGCCTAGCCACTAAGGCGGGTATAGAGACGTAGGTAAAGGGTATATTAAAGAGTATGTTAGACCTAGTATTTACCTCCCCTTAGATTACTAATAGGCTGCTATAAAGTTAAAGATAAGACCGCTAGCATATAGGGTCCAACCACTTTCCTATTATTATAAAGGTGTATATAAAGACGCTAGAGGGGCCCTCTTTACCTAGGAGACCGCTATAAAAGAAGGCTAATTAGAAGGTAGTGTAGAGCGAGCTAAAGGGCCGACTTTAGCCCCTATATAAACTCCTATATAATATAAGAGATAAACTAAACGCGCTAGCGGAGGCTATATACTAGGCAATTAAGAACACTATAGTAAAAATAGTACTTAACGCGCGGCCCTTACCGTAAGCCTCTAAAGTATAGCTAGAGGAATATATAGAAGTGGTAAAGGAAACCTAATAGGCCTTTTAGGTGTAGAAGGTCTCTTAGTTAATGCCTAACTAAATTAACTATAGAGTTGTATAGAATAAGAAGAAAAGGGTAATCTAATAAAAGGCTAATAAGCTATAGAGGAGGACTATTAAGAAGTTAATAAACAACCCTGAGGGGGTGTAGGGGATGGTAAAAAGGGTGTATATAGCGGATGGAAAGCCAAAGGCCCTACTATAGTTTCCTCCTATTAGCAGACTAGGAGAGGAGACCCTACACTATAATAATAAGGAGAAGGCTACTATCCTTATAGAGCAGTTCTTTCTGCTACTAGTAGAGGCAGACCTTAGTAATATACTAGGGTTTGTATACCCGGAGCTGCGAATAGTAAAGAAAGTAGTTAAGGAGAAAGATATTATTACGGCCTTAAAGGGGCTTACCCCTAATAAGGCCCTAGGTTTAAAGAAGATTATTAATTAATTCCTTAAGACGTATAAAGAGCAGCTAGCCCCAGTACTGGCTAAACTCTTTAGCAGTTATATAGCAATTAGATATTACCTAAAACCGTTTAAAAACTTTATTATAGTAGTCCTCTAGAAACCGTAGAAGCTATTCTACACTATAGTAAAGGCCTACCGGCCGATTATGCTGCTTAATACTATTAGAAAGCTACTTAAGAGAATAGTAGCTAGCCGACTATTTAAAATTGCAGAGGAGATAGGTATATTACTAGCTAGTTAGATAGAAGTAAGGCTAGGGTACTTAACGTAGATAGTACTGGAGCTACTAACCTAATAGGTATATATGGTGTAGAGGAGTAACCTAAACCTAGTAGCCTTACTACTTAGCCTTAATATTTCTAGGGCCTTTAACTAAGTCTCCTATAAAAGAATAATCTATAATATAAAGGCCTAAGCTATACCCTACTAGATAGTATAGTTT
>Ga0307515_10008383_pt1 | contig 20156 bp, 25 predicted proteins | sample 17_EM_MG_FD_194513 | JGI IMG/M metagenome (GOLD analysis project Ga0307515, IMG submission 194513) | Populus trichocarpa ectomycorrhiza microbial communities from riparian zone in the Pacific Northwest, United States - 17_EM | ecosystem: Host-associated > Plants > Roots > Unclassified | place... | reverse complement strand
GGTTGATGGGCAAGAGGGGGAGGATGGGTATGAGGGCGTTGAAAAGGTTTTAAAGAAGCCAAAGATTTCATTGCCAATGTCTCTCGTTTTTGCAGAAGAAAAATGTTCGCAGGCTCTGATGGATTTCTTATCTTGTACAGATGTCGGCAGAATTAGCGGAGTGGTGGAGGAGGCGGAGAACTCAGATCACGAGGAGTCGAGTGATGGGGGGGTGTAGAAAGTTGATGTTGTTTTTGGCGGTTTCTTTTGTTAAGAGGGGAAGAGGACTCGCGACTTTGCTTTTGTTTCTTTATGTTACGGAAGAAGCGGGGAGGAAATATGTACGGGATATGCCATGGCCGCCAGCGGCCGAATGCAATATGATTACAAACAAACAAAACGGGCCTACCTAGCACATAAAGAGAAGTAAATATATCCGGCCATGATCAATTTCGATGGCGCAATTTCTGACAGCGCAATAGGATCTCTCCCGAAGTGATCGAATGGTGTGAAAATATGAATGTGTAGGTCCAATTCACAGTATACATAACTCTCCGCTCCGATCTGACCACGCTATATAGAACGGCCGGCTTGTTTGATCAAGCATTTTCGGAAAGCGTAATCCGGTCTATGGAGTTTGACAATGCGAAAATTAAGTGGTGGTGCATTGAAGGAGGAAGCAAAGTATTCATCGACAGAATGGTGCAAAAAATCAAACAGAAGCCGCTCACCAGGAAACGAGTCACATCCATCTCGGTGGACAACGAAACCAAGCCATACACCACTATGAAAGTTCAGGTTCAAAACGAAAAAAAACCAAGGACTTATTCCCACGTCCTATCGACAGTGCCACTATCCTGTCTACGCTGTATCAACCTAGCCGACGCAGCATTGTCCTACGACCAACATGTAGCCATTCGCTCATTGGGATATGATTCTTCAGTCAAAGTTGGAATCAAATTCAGGACCCACTGGTGGCGAAAATGTGGCCTAAACCAACCTACGGTGGCATACGGATTGACTGATGGACTCATCGGGTTGTGTGTGTACCCTTCTTACGGCCTGGACGACCCTACGGACTCACCGGGTGTAATGATTGCGAGTTACATCTTATCGCAGGATGCTCGAAGGATGGGTGCGCTCTGTCAAGGAAAAGGAACCAAGGTTGAAGCGCGTCTTATCGACCTCGTTCTCTTTGACCTTGCTAAACTGCACAACGTTACTTACGACGAACTTGAGGAGGAGATGTTAGACCATTATGCACACGACTGGTACAGGGACGAGAATGCCATGGGTGCGTTTGCTCTTTTTGGACCAGAGCAGTTCTCGAACTCTTACCCGTCACTCTTGAAGCCGGCTGGAAAGGGGAAGTTGAATTTCATTGGTGAAGCAGTGTCACGCCAACATGGATGGGTTTCCGGATCCTTGAACAGCGCATGGAGAGGTATCGATAATATGTTCAATCGCGAGGGAGATGAAGCATGTCGCAAAAAGCTCAGGGAAGACTGGGGCATTGTGAAAGACCACTCTGAAGCAACGCTCAACCTGTCGGTGTTATTTGGAACTAAAGGCCCACAAGAGCCGTGTTGTGATTAAATTTTCAGTTTCAGTTCGTATCTCCCTTCAATATTTGAGAATGAGAACTATATGGGGGAACAGTCAGTCTTGTGGTTAGGTAGTTTTGCTCAGTTATATTTTTGTATCTTTCGCTTCGGGTTTGACGAGTTCCATTTTTGGGGATACTTATTCACTGTGTGTTTCAGTTCTGGTTGGCTGGGAACAAGTTTGAGATATATTAGGAATAACGGGTGAACGGCAATAAATGGTTGAATGGCTACGAGTTTCTGGAAATGATGGAGTGACTTAAAATTGCATCCGTGTGCGCCTAGAAGCCTACAGATAATCATATAGTATCCCTCGTATCACTTGTATGCCTTGTATATATCTATATGAATCTTTCTCTGCATAACTTGCTATATCTCGTGAGTCTGATCAGGTCGGGCAATCTAAATAAATGTTTTCCAACCCCATTCACAATCTCTATGCATTTGTCCTCCCTACTGACCACGATATCCTCCCCAAATATCTACGGGTATGGCTCTCAACCCGTAAACTTCAACGGTATACGCCGTAGCATTCGAGAGGCACAAATCTGCATGTTGGCCTCAGCCCGCAAAGCGCATAAAGTATAGCGGAATGCATTGCCTCACTATACTGCGAGCTGTTGGTCAACACCAAGCAACCTCTGGAATGTCTATGGCGGAGTTTAGACAAGCACCCAACTTGTGCAGGGAAGACACAACATACATCTTCAACTCCCGCAGCACAGTTATCTCCTAGGAACTGGAATTCAAGTTTATTCCCTGCCGTAGTCCCATAAATCGAGAACAAGCAACCATTTCACACTGCTGTGCTCTAGCTAGACACGTTCTAGCTTGCCGGATACGCCAAATCTTGCTCGTATAAACGCAGTTAGAGACTAAGGCTCAGGTCGGGGTTGTGATATCGGAAGCAGTGATATGTACCGGATAATCACAGTGCTTGTGGACAAGAAGGTAGACTTCCCTATGGCTAGATACGGTTACTGATACAAAACTATCATCGGAAAGTGATCTCGATGTGGTGGGCTCGGAAGACGTCCTAGACAACCAGCGATGAAATACCCGTGGAGACTGTGTAGAGTGCAAGTTCTCAGGGTTATGGTAACCGATGAAGAGAAACCACTAACCTTCTCGCAAATACCTGGCGTTACGGTGCATCAATTGTCGAACTGGCTTATTATTTATTGGTTACATTGAAATTTGGGTGGGGCGGCGAGCAACCATATGGCCAATGAGGATATTAAGCGCTTAGGGGATAAAATGATCACCGATTGAGGTCAATCGGTTTGGCGATCATAATCGATAATCTCATGTAACCAAGTGTTTTGACAAACGATAATGGCACTACTCATATGGAGTTCTCTCTTGATAAGTAATGACAAGGGGACCCGTTTCGAACACTGGTAAGACCCATCAGGGTACCGCTCCATCCTCCATAATCCCCGATAAACGTATAATGAATATCTAGATTCCTATGCAAAAGTGCTAAGTTGCTCGCTTTTACCTACCACATAACGGCATAAGCCTTTCCGCCTTGACTTCTGCAATCTTTGCCTCTCCTCGTGATGGGTGTAAGCCAACAAACTGGGTAGATTGCTGATTGTTCTGACCATTCGTTGTTCCCACATATCACCATAATCCCTTCACATGTCGTCATCTTCCCAAAACACCATGAGATGACCTATATTGCCAGGCACATACTCTATACCCTCTCACTACACCAACCCGCCCGTCACATCCCCATATTGTAATCTATCATCCCGATTTGCAGGGAGCAGCACAACCTCCTCACTATCTGCCTAGTCATGCTCTAACTCCTACACTTTGTCGCTTCCCGCATTGCTCGGAACGTCTATCTGAACCACTCGTACAGTAGCATACCACCGCCGGGTGTTCTATACGTTCCGGTAGAGTCCTTATGTCTAAATTCACACTATTCTGCTTCCTGCGGGTTAGCCGCAGCGCACACACAGAGTGGAGATGTAGAGCGGCTATAAGCCGAAGGTGCGTTGGAGGACGAGGCTTGTGGCGAGAAGACACCCCTATTCCGGCTGGTCGTAGAGCCTGTAAATCAAATCGCGGGCTACATAGCTATCGGAATTGTCGGGAGTGAGCCGCATAATGGTGACGATGTTGGAGGAGGCCGTTGTTGACGTCACGACGACTGGAAGTGACAGGCAGAGTAACAGCAGCGAGTCGACTGCATAGGATTCGGCTACCCTCATAGTGAGCTAGGAGTTTAGTGGATGGTAAGGCAGTGAATGACAAGAATGTGGAGTTACTGGCGGGTAGTTGCAGTGGTCGAGTACCACTCGCGGTTCGTTCGTGGTGCTTATCATATCAGGGTCGTGATTCGGACGATGAACGGGAACTGAGTCTAATTCGAGAAGACGCTTAGCAAGCGAACGACGAAGAGGAGGATGATGAGCTGATATTATGCACTGAACGGGAGTCGGACGACTAGTGTGTGGCTTGGGACGAGTGAGCCTGGGTCACCGGGATCTTGGTGATAATCGATCTTCAATCGTTTTGTCGTCGTACAGTCCCTGGGGCGGTGCAATCGTCGAAGTATATCGAGGGCGAAGGGAGCGGGAGGATTGCAGTAAGCAGGGAAGATGACAGTTGAGAGGTTCAAGCAACGTATGGTTTTCATTGGTTATCAGAGAGCAGTGGAGGTGGGAAAACGTGGTTATCCTGCATATGAATGAGCGAGACGGAGCTGGCAATTTTTGTATTCTCGGTCTAGTTAATTTTGGTAGTCTCGGAGTGTACTTGGTGTGTGTACCACGCCAAACTTTAGAAACACATCCGAGAACATAATCCCGGATCGGCAGGGTTTCCGTTTAAGATTGCGACACATTTAAGTTTATATGGACAACAACCTCTGGCGCATCCAGACATGACCCCCTCAATTCTTCATCCAGTTAAAATTGCCCTCTACGTCTACGCAGATTCTAAGCTCCTCATCGCAAAAGTGCATATTTGGCAGCTGCGTGTTGGTATACCCGAAAGGTCGGCCTTTCCATCACTCGTTGCTCCTCGCATATGTACCGGAGTCTCTCACACCGTCATCTGGTCCTGGCCGGACTTCTATAGCGAGAGTCTAGATTGACAGGAAAACCCACACTGTTGAAGAACACACAGAAAGAGGACGCACTAAAACAAGATTGGTAGTGCAGAGAAAGCAATTGTATATTAGTGATAAAAAGAGAAGAACAAGTCAAGCATCAGCAGCACCGTATGTACCAGTCTTCAAGCAGAGCTGCATTACAAGCCACTGTTAGCCACTATGTTAACACAGCCACCTTTTGAGCACCCTAGGTTTTTCACCAAAACCCGCCCAAAGCGAGCCCGCTGCTTTGGCGCCAATCGAGTCCACGAATTCTCGTCGCATGGCGATATGATCTATGCTAAAACTATACAGTTTTTTACGCGTGGATTCACGTCTAGATCTCGTATTTGCGATACCATCAAAATTGAGCGAGCAGGTGCGAATAAACTACCGAAAAGTGCAAAAATTGAGTGTTGTCCACTGCAATTTCACCAATTTCAAGAAATTACAGATGACGATCATAAGCGACGGGACACGAGGTCTTTGACGGCAGACCAGGTAATTAATGGCAGTGATTAAAGTGAAGAGATGGTCTAGCAGATACTAGAGCGTGTTATCGATTTGCTCTGTAAGTCTGACCATTCCCTGCTGTATTGCGGACATTGGCGGGAACGTGGAAGCGGGTGTGTTCCGTCACTTTTGATCGTCCATCTGTACTAGTCACCCCGCTTTGGGGACCAACCCTAACCCCACGACCCTATATTAAACTTATTAGATTGCGAACCATCACCTCCGCACTTCCCCACCAACTGTTACCCCCACAACCACCTCGAGGCCATGTCGCCCGGCATTTCCAAGCCGTCTGCGCCCGATGTTTCCAACACTATCGATCTACTACAGCTGTCGTCTTTTGACACTTCACGGTTCGTTGATCAACACGAAACAACTTTGTGCGACGAAACATTCACGCGCGTCCATCTCGCCCATGTCGCGCTTGCATGCCAAAGTGTGTGCGCTTTTTCTTGGGTGTGACATGTCTGACAACATGTGGCAGATCTCCCACAAGACCGGGATGCTGCCCTCGTCTCTTTGATTCAACTGGTATGCTAGCCATGCTAATTTTTGAGTGCTCTCGCTGATGCTACCACTAGGTCTGCACGCCGTGGCGCGACGCTCTACGGCCCCTCCAGGAAAATTTACGGCTATTGTATGAAGACAGAGCCTCGTTGAAGGAGGATAAGAGTCAGCTGTACCGAGTGATCCAGGACCTTCGGCATGATAAAGCACAACTCAAAGCCGATAAACCAGAACTCAAGGCCGACAAACCAGCCGATAAAACAAAGCCAGAAGCCGACAAGGCGAGAATCGAAGCCGATAAAGCAAAGCTCGTAGCTGACCAGGCGAGAGTCGAAGCCGATAAAGCAAAACTCGTAGCCGACAAGGCGATGCTCGAACTTGACAAGGCGAGGCTCGAAATGGGAATGGACAAGGCGAGGCAGGAAATGGAAATGGATAATACCAGGCTCGATATGGAAATGAAGAAGGGGAGACTCATATTGGACAAGGATAGGCTCGAAATGGACAAGGATAGGCTCAAAATGGAGAAGGATAGGACCGAAATGGACAAGAATAGGCTCATAATGGACAAGAATAGGCTAGTAATAGACAGAGATAGGTTCATAATGGACAAGAATAGGCTCGTAATGGACAGGGATAGGCTCGACATGGACAAACCTAGATAGAATCCGCGGCCAATAGAGTAGTTCAGCTCCGTTGCCGGACAACGTTTCTGCAGCTTGTCTGACCGGTGAGGTTCGAGTATCCCTGAGTTGGCCATTTACTTGTGCACACTGAGAATAATGTTAATGCTTCCACCGTAGTGATCCTTCATTGTTGCGCACCGCCAATTGCCGTTATCAGAAGTAACTTGTCCATTTAACGTGACCAGGAACGGTATAGTTCAATGTCTTGATAGTTCGGTACCTACTTGAACGGGTTTGCAAAGATCACTCAGTTCATACCAGCGAAGATGCCTTCCACCTTGGACTATCTCAGATGAAGAACTAGCTTGGCGTGTCCCACCGTTCTTGTATGAAAACGTTGGGTTTTCGAGAAGGACTCGCAAATTCCATACCGAGTGTGACTCCATGCTGACTGTTGGCCTGGTTAAGTTTTCCAGTGTGAAGACCCTGTGGAATCCTAGACTGCTTTAGTGTTCGTAGATAGAGCGGTGTGTGGATTGATGTCTCCCCGTTCTAAAGACCCTACTGACTGCTGGACTGGTTGGGTTTTTGAATTGATCTTCGTGGGTTCCTACGCCTGGTGAGTAGCCCGAGAACTGCTCCGTTCTGGGGACTACCAGCTGGGGTTTGTGATATAGTACGCGACCAGACGAGGCCCTGATTTCTGTGTAGAGGTTCTCTTTATTGAGCTCCACACCGGAAGAGTTGGTAACGTCGTTCGAAATAGTAAAATGGACGCTCTATAACCGCGTGGTTATAGGGGATTCTTTCGTTAAGGGGTTTCCCATGGTAGACTCCAGTTGTAGGAGTTTGTAAATAGTTAATTGAGTGTATTGTGTTACAATGGTTGTTGCAGAAGTTCATACTCGGAACTGTGAATTATTGACAAGAAAGGTAATAGCCCCGAGCGACTAGGCGTTTTATGACCTTTAAGGTTCCAGCACGATTGGGTTATTTGCGGTGTGTTGTACAGTTCGGGGACAGCTAAGTTAGAGGTCTCGGATATTCGGTGCTCCCGTAGTGCTGATGTGATCAAGAAAATCGTTGAGGAGGTAGTAAAGATAGTGGTGAAGTGGTAGTGGTGGTGGTGGCGTGAACGCAGAGGTAACGATTTTTGTGGTGACGGGCCAGTTTAAGGTAGCATCTGTGATCAAGGAATAGACATGCATCTGTTCTTGTCCCAAAATTGTGTCTAGAGTATGATGTTAAAGAAAGGATAGAGGCTACTCATGTATTCAGAGTTGTGTGGCATTAATTTATTCCGTGATCCCTTCTCATCCTGCTAATCCAATCAATCTTATGTAATAGGATATCTTTCTCTACTCCGTCACTCGTCATCACCAGATGTCACACATTTTTTTCAGCAATGACCCAGCTCACTCTGAGAACGGAATAAGGTGCAGGTCCTAGCCTGACACTTACCAAAGCCAACTTCTTTACACCTTTCGGTGCCATCGCCCGTCCTGGACTGCATGAACTACGAACGGTGACCAGGGGTCGCAGAAGTCCGTCCCGTCGGAGCATGACCTTGCTTTTTCCCGGACTATAATTTTCCGTCCTGGGGGTTGTTAGATTGCTGGACTGTAGGTACCGGCAGTCTTCCAAGTGCTGGACACATGATGCGAGTGATACAGTCATGACCGAGTGATATCTAACATGCCTCCTAACCACGTCTTTGGTTTATAATTCCCACTTTAACCTACACAGTTGATCATCCACAAACTAGAGAGCCCATATTACTGTGTCTCGATCGAAATAACTGCATAAGTAAGGGACTTTCAGCCTGCAGACTGACTTCGGGAAGTTTACTATAAGCTGTTTAGTCTAGCTTTGACTATGTATCACATAGTGCGTAGCAAGTTACAAACACAGGATCGATGCTGGGTACCTGAGGAATGAATGTTTCCAGCCAATACCCTGCCTCGTCCCTATTACTACAAACCACCAGGGACGTAATGTACGCTTCAAATCTGGTATGGATGCTGACGGATGTAGTTTAGGATTGATAAACACTGTATTTCAGGCAATCCAATGAAGCCGAATATCAGCTTGGGGGGTTGAAACCTAATCTCGGGGTCGGAGAGGGCCTAGCAGTAATAGGGTCATAAGTAAGAAGTGTATCTTGGTGGCTATGCAAAGTCAATGACATTGGGGCGACAGAGATATCAGAATACTTAGGGTCATGTGCTAAAAAACGGGTATTTCAGGATGAAATAACTGGGGATATCGACCTGGCATTTTGACTCTGTTGAGGTCGGCAGTCCTTGGTTCTGGATTCGGTTGCGCAAACACTGTCTCCCGCGGGCCGTTATTTACCGGGACCACAACAAATAGATTCAATCGGACCAATGGGGACGCTGTTGGCTGCTTCTGGTGCGGTGTAACCAGTTGGGCGGATAGTTCCGCAAAGTGGGGTCGGCACTCTTCCCACTGATCCTTCCACCTTCCACCACAACCATCCATACCACCTACATTTTCTTCACTCCAAACACCGATTCTTCAGGCTATCTATGTCTGCCGAATCAACCTTTTGGACATCTCCTTCAAACCCCGCTTTTGTAGGCGTGACTCTAACTGGCCGCGAGGAAGTTTATCTTCTCGCTCACAAGCGGTGCGATTATCCGGTACGTTTCGCCCAAGCCGAGTGCACCACAATGGCTGTTGATCTTAGCTGCAGACTCTGCTCACATTCGTACATGCAATGTTTGGAGTATCTGGCAATCCCGAATGTGTATGGCTCGAGGGTGATGGAATCAAGTTCATTCTTGTGCTAGACTTTTGGAACGACTACGCTGCCGCTTTTGAGGGGAAAAAAGTAGTATTTCAGTTCCAGGGAGAAGCGGAGGTGCATGGAGATGTATGTCTTGCTCTCACTCAACAAAACATCGAGTCTAAGTTTCACTGCAGGCAAAGCCATCCGGCGCTTTGGTGTTAACGTATAGCACCAGCACGCTTATCGCACAGCAAATGCAGGTCACTTTGCTCTTTCGCGACAATCACCGCTGGGAGGGCGTCAGTTACACCATATGCCGCTCTATTTGCATGCCGAGAGCAGTCACGTTGGAGTATGTGGTCAAGGAACCATACCCAAAATGGTGGCTCAGCCAATTTCGGCAGGACTCAGTCACAGTGGTTGACTCTGAAAATTGGGAACTTATTGTGGCGGCGGCAAGTCATTTTGGGCCTGATAAGGTTACAGACTTGTATTTGGCAATTTCTCAAGAAAAGAATGTTTGGTTTTAGCATGTTCGGTAGCCGGCAATCCGCGCGGGGGGCCAGGTGGCTGGCGATGGCGGATTTCGTAGTTTAAAGTATGTTACTGTTAATGATATAGATTTTTCTTGCTTGTTTTAGTGGTGGTGCGGTAATCGTTGATTACGTAGCACATGCGCCGGAGGTGTAATAGACGTACTCACTTGCCATTACTCCTCACGAAGATTATGTGCAGTTAACAGTCAGGCAGCCAGTTTGTCCCTGAATGCTGAATTTTCAACCTGTAAGCGGGCAAAGACGCAATCACGGCTATGACCATTGGTTGTTCTCACACATAAAACCCAATTGTTTAGCCCCGTTGGACTTTTCGGAATGCTTAAATAAAACTGACTATATTTAAACTCGTCTGATCATGTAGAATCAGCGTGGGTTGTGAAACGTCAGCGCACTTCGGCGATGCTGCGGTATATCTAAGCAAGTGCGTTATGAAACGAGTGATGAATGCGGGGTTAGGGTTCCTACTACGGTTCAATTTATTGCAAGGTTCGTTTGCAAGTCGCAATGATACGGACGACAAAATAGATCCTCGGAAAGTTCGCGGTACTGGGACTTGCTAATAAGCCGCAGTGTCCGCTAGTACGGCAGGCTTTTTGCGCGGAATGGCAAATGCAAGATTGTGGTCACGCTTAATTGCACTTAAATACTATTTAACTTGAGTTGGTGTGGTTTGGTGAAACCCCACAGTACAACCTGTAACTGGGCAGGAATGAGGGTCTGCTACAGGTTTCTTGTCTCGATGGTACCACGTTTGGACTGCAGAGGAGCATTTGAAGCAGTAGGAAGAGGTTGTTGTACTAGCGGCGCATTTTTGATAGCCTTTCCCCTAGCAGCCTTAGGCTTCGCTTTTTTGGTTGCCATGCTATTTATTTAAATTAATTAATAGTTATACGGAAATATTAACGGTCAAGACTCACTTTGCGGTGGTGATGGTGGTGGTAGCGGTGATGTTGCGTCGCTGTGGAGCAGTAACCAGGCATCAGGAATGGCTGTCAGGGACAACCCTCCCACATCTATCATAATCCATAGCCACTGTCCCACCACGTTTTGTCTACACCAACTCAAGTTAATTAATTATTAAGTGCGACCACAACCTTGCATTTGCCATTCCGCGCAAAAAGCCTGCCGTAGCTAGATGATACAGGTCTTGTGTTCGTCGGCTCAGGATGTGGTTGGTTATCCGACGCTAATCGAGATGCAGCGTAACCGCCGACACGCATTGCTATGAAGTGAGGTCGGCAGTGTCTCCTCACTTCACCCTCCACCTCCTCTCACCGTACACATAACACCTAGTATCGCCCACACACCTCGCTCTATTCCATCACCAGATTATACACCATGGGTTCAGCGACAGGGCCAGTGCCAGTGTCCACCGCATGGTATTCACCCTCCGGTATTTTCCCCGTGGCGGTAACCGTAGTCGGTCGCGAGGAAGTCTATCTTCTCGCTCACAAGCGCTGCGATTACCCTGTAAGCCCACCGCTGCCGACCTAACAAATCCCGCTGATCTCAGCTTTAGGCACTGCTCACATTCGTACGTGCGAAGTTTGGAGTATCCGGCGATCCAGAATGCGTCTGGATTGAGCGTCATCGCAATTATGGAGCCAAGTTCCTACTTAATCTGGATACGTGGAATGACTATGACGGAATAGTTGATGGGAATAAACTCCTATTTCAGTTCCCCGCAGCCGCAGGTGTATGTTTGCCCTCACGTATATCAACTGCTTCGCTAAATCTTCAAAGCAGGTAGCACTTGGAGGCGGTTTGGTGATAAACTACAACGGGGGCCACGCCGTTAGCCTTTATCGGGACAAATATTTATGGGAGAATATCAGTAAGAAGATCCGTGAGGCTACTCAGGTATCTCGGAGTATGATATCACAGTTTGTAGTCAAGGAGCCATATCCGGAGTGGTGGATAGAAAGATTTGGGCAGGATTTGGTGATCAATGAAGAGACATGGCAACGAGTCGTCGAGATCGCGGGCCATTTCGCCCCGGACAAGGTGACGGATATGCATGTGCAGCTTGTGAATTATATGCAGGATTAGTTGGGGGTGTGTGTTAGTTGGTGGAGTACAGCGCCCTGTATGGCTGCAAACCACATAGTCTTATCGCAGGTCATCTTTATTCTACTCTCTGCGATTTATGCGCTCAGGATTCTGACTAGGTGGCCGAAAAACTGGCCTCATGCAATGAAGACTCACATCTGCTAGTATTAATCAGTGCAATTCCAAAACAGACCTGAAACCCGCATTGAAAATCCACCTTCTAGGACTCTGATGCTTCGAGACTGTTACTCAATAAGTTCCAGTCCCGTTGCATTGTTTCTCTTGGGAGGCTTCATGGTTTGTTTTTTTGTTACGATATTGTATTCGGCCGCTTGCGGCCATGACATACATTTTCCTTCCATTCTCCGCCACTGCCCGGAGGAGAACCCTTCGAGCCCAATTGTGGCATCCCTACCCACTACCACTAGCAACGGACGGCACAATAGGTATGTTTACTTCGAATACCATGGCTTCTAAACCCGTCCGCCTCTCCTTAAATAAAAGAATTTAAAAATAACAAGGAAATAAGCCCACTACTGCAGCCCCAGTTCTAACGCCCGAAATGATCTGTCGCAAACGGTGTGCATGCCGAAGCATCATTGGTCGTTTTCCTTTGCTGTCTCTTCTAGGATGCGAAAATTCAGGGCTTCATATGATGTTATCGTAGTGGAATACCCCAAAAAAAAATTTCTGGCCAAAGCCAGCATTTCTTTTCCATCACCGAAGAGGCCCGTTTGGTTATCGGTCCCAGGAAGAAGAAATTGTATGCGTGCATCGCTCGAGTCTGTCTGTTCATGTATCTTTTAGGATTGGTGTAGTGCTACGCGTGTCATCAGGGGTGCAAGCACCAAGGAGGAAGAGGAGGAGGAGATGCTAATCATGCAACTGGCGTAAAACACCCGTTCCGGCGAGTTGCTGGGGCCAAAAGTCAATACTGAGTGGTGTAGAGTCGCGAAATCCCCAGTCGGTACACTCTCTAGAGAGCGGACACACACTACCCAACTCGTGAAGCAAAAGTATGACCGTAGATATCGATGTGATTGCAGCCACGTACGAAGTCTTGTCAGTCTTAGGCGGAAAGAGTGGTTGCCGAGGGTGGGAGGCTTCATGGTATATGGACAGCTTTCCTGTGAAGTAATGTTGGTACCGCGGCGTTAGCGGCTTGGTTTGTGGGCGGAGTGATAACATACATCTCCCCCTCCGCGATCTTGGTCTGCGACAAGCTTCTACATAGTGTTTTACGATTTCGTAGCTGCAAAGGTATAGGGTTCACGCTTCGGGATTTGCGATGCTGTGGGACTTGGTGGCTCGACGGTGGGGTGTCGTTTTCCAATACGTTGGGATGTTTAGTTGATGCCGGGGCCAGGGGGAGGAATCTTGTTTTTCCCATCGCCGGGTACCATCGCCGGGTATTGGAGGAACTGGTTAACCAAGCAATCGTAAATCTAGACGAGATTGGTCTTTTGTAGGTTTTAGAAATGGATGGGTGTAAGTTGGCTCCAGCCGGCCCGACGGCTCGTGAAGGCTCGTGCGGGCTCATGAGCTTAAGTCTTAAGTTCGAGCTTTTACCATTAAAACTACTATAAAGAAACAAGGTATATTCTCGAAGCAGAAGATATGCCAGCGCTCTCCATCCTTATCCACCATCGGGAAGATTCACTTTGTTTATTCAGTGTTTGGACTACGAGAGCTACGGCTTGCAGATCCTGGATTGGTCTCAGAACTCGTATTCACGATGTTACATCGCCACTAACTTACCGAAAGCTTGAGCGGAAGTCCGAACTCCGGGGCATGGTGACTGGAACCGACCCGGCTTACGCCATTACTAGGTGCGTGGACCAGAAAGATACTTAATGGCCCCGAAAACGAGAGGTCATTATTTATCACTCGGAACTGGTTCAAACCGGTATGTTGCATATATGGTTTATCTCACTGTCGTATGGCTTCAGTTGGACTGATGCATAATCTCTCTAAGATGATGGTCATTCCATACTCAGATGGAGATGCCAGACTCAGCTGGAGATGCCAGCTGAGTGCGCATGCGTGCATACAAGACATACAAGACATACTCTGAATACAGCCTATATAAGTTCATGAATGTACCTGTACTTGCGAATATAAGCTTCTAGCAATCGGTACATTTCAACAGGTTATGAGCCCGGTTATCACTACTATCTAAAAATTCTCATGATCTCTTTCACTATCTTCAAAAGAGCCTGAAGAATCCTAAACCTCGTCACCGTAGCAATACCCGCATGAACAGCACTGAAACTCAACACCTCAATCTCACGATGCCTTCCTTCGAACCCGCCCTCAACCAGGCCAGCTGGAGTAACATCCCCATGCTCACTCACGACAACTAAGACGAATGGAAAGACGACATGATACTCATCCTGTCAGCCTTGAGAGTATACGCAATCATCACCGGAGAGGATCTTGAACCGCCGCCACTTGATATTGACCACAATGACAAGCACGATTGTTGGAAGGCTTAGGAAGCTGAGGATACATCTATATTTAGACTTTCCTGTTCCCCTGAGGTACTGCAGATTTTTGAAGGTATAAGAAATCCTCATGAGATGTGGAACACACCAGAAACCTGTCAGGACACTGCCGGATCTTATATCGGCAGAAAGATCATCCTTCACCAGCTCGGTGATTGCCGATCTAACGACGACGAACCACTTAGTGCATACTCCATCGAGCCCAGTAACTAACACATACAACTGGACCTTACCGACGATGCAATCACTGATCGTAATTTCCGCACTCAAATATTCACATCACTGCCATCACAGCCTGCAATAATATTAATGGTCCTATCGCATAGAAGACCCATACCTACACCCAAAGAAGCCATGCATGACTTCCTAGAAGAAGAAACTACAGCCAGCCCCACCAAAGACTTGGAGATGCATCCACGTGGGCAGGCCTTTTCACGCAACGTGGTGACTACTGTGACCAAGGCTGTTGGCGTGGTGGACCCGGTGGACCCGGTGGACCCGGTGGACACAGTTGACACGGCGGACACAGAGCAAGCAGCGGAACTGGAGAAAGCCACAAAAGTAAGTGCACCTATTGCACAATTGACAGCCATACTACAGATGCATGCAGGAAGCGCATATGTGCTCAGGAGAGAGGAAACAACGATGAGTGCATTTGTTTCCAGTGTGGGCTCCCAGGACACGTCAAAGTTGATTGTGTCTCCTACAAGCAGAAGAAGGAGTGGTGCAAGGTGAAGAACGCCACTGCTACAGCAGCTCTCGCTACGACCGGAGACAGTGATCCCTTCTTAGTTACTGTTTGTGCTCTAACTGCTGGCGCCCCCGCTGGCGCCGCTGTGGCTCTGATGTGGGTCATTTAGTCCTGAGCATCACACCACATGTGCAATGACCGTAGCAGCTTCTCAACATTCAAATGCTCTCACTACCTATCGTAATCGAGCTTGGAGACAATCATTCAGTCACCACCACGCACTATAGATTCGTCGACGTCATACAAGGCAATCGAGTCGAAGCCCTCCATACTCCTACTTTTCGATGCTCCCTCCTATCAATCAACCAATTATATTTCGGCGGGCATATGACTATATTTCAGAACAGAAAATGCTCCATAGCTTCGCCATCTTCCTGCAGTCTCGCCAGAAAACTACTCAATGGCATATATATCATAGTCCCCATGACGGCACTCCTATCATCGACTACCAAGAACGGAAAGAGGAGAAAGAGAGACAGCTCACCTACAATTGACCCTACAATTGAGCCATCAAGAGCATCTAGTGCAGCCGAAACTAAGTCCACTCGAAAGTCTTTCACAATCCTAGAGTCAAGAATATGGCACCAACGACTAGCTCATATGAATCCTACCCCCATGAAATCTCTAATTGACGTATATACAAACGATGATTCTATGTGCACAGTCTGCATCGAAGCCACACACAAGCAAAGCTGAATTGAAGGGCCAGTCAAGCGCACTACGAAGCCCTTTGAACTTGTACATTCAGATTTGTGCAGCCCCTGTTTTACACCGACCTTTGGAGACAATCATTATTATATACTATGCATCGATAACTACACGAGGTACACATCCATATGTCTGCTGTCAAATCAGACAGCCAAGACCTGCACCTCCGGCTACCAGTCATTTCAGGCCCCAGTAGACTCGATGCGATATGAGATGAATCGATTTTGGTGAGATAATGGACGGGGGGAATACAAACATGAGACCATGGGATATGTCCTCGCGGCTAGCGGTACGACATACAACCCATGTCCTCCATACGTTCACCATTAGAATGGGGATGCCGAATGTATCATCTTTACAATCACTGAAAAGGCCCGGGCAATGATAATTGACTCCCAGGCTCCAGTTCAGTTCTGGGGACAAGGAGTTAATACTGCAGTCTATCTCCATCAGAGATCACCGAATCAAGGCCTGACAAAGAAAAATGACTGTGATGGCTATCAAGCGCCGTACGAATCGCCATACAAAATACTGCATGCATTTGGGAAACGTACACACGATGCAGACGGCAATGAAATAACGTAACAAACCCCTCTCACAAACCCAGGCCCATTCAGATACTATGCCAGTAGACTCATTCCCGAAGTTCAACCCTGCCAAGGCAAGTTTGGTCGGAGATGAAAGCCCTGCATGATGGTAGGCTAAACACACGACTCAAAGTCGGTGAGGAGGATATGGGATCCTGGATTCCGGACAGTGAAAACCCAATCAGAAGTCGTCCTCGACGAAGAACGAAATGCACACAAGTTGTGTCAGCATGGAACCAATGTAATCGATATGTTTAGATTACCAGAAGATGAGGAATACGTCGAAGAAACAGATACCAGAGATGAGCCTCTCCGAGATATTCAACCTACGCAGATTGGTAAGAGATGCAATTCTCACACGCATAAAGCTCCTGACCAGGAAGCAGCAAATGCCCACAGCTGGCACCTCCGCTGAGAGGATCAGACAGCCCAGCATTCGGCACCAGATGCAGAAATCATCGCCCACAACCGGCACCTCCGTGGAGATGATTAGACTGCCCAGCGCTTGGCGGCAGCACTCAAGCAATCAAGCCAAGTACCGCGAGCAACTCCAGCTCCAGCTCCAGCTCCGCAGATAGGGAGTGGTGTTACGAGGTGTCAAGGGAAAGTCTCCGCCAAAGCATTGTCGGCATCTGCAACAGATCCATTCACCTACACGGAAGCTATGGAAAGCCCTCAATGAGATCACTGGAAACGAGCCTGGGAGAAAGAAAGCACATTGATCCTGCTCAATAACACCGTCTCCGCTCTCAATTCCCGGGAAGCATCGCATCCGCAAGTGAAGCCTATTGGCTCCAAGTCGGTTTACAAGACTGAACAAAATGCTGACGGGTCCACATGGTACAAAGCACGGCTAGTTATAAAACGATCGATACAGATGGATGTCTGTGAGACTGAAGCCCCTGTCAGGAAGCAAACTACGTTTCGGTATCTCATCTGTCACATGGTCAGATACCGGTGGAATATGCACCACATGGATGTAGTGACTGCTTTCCTAAACCCCGAAAATGACGATGACGACATCTATATGTCCTTGCCAAAAGCATGGCCAGAGGGCCTCAACAAACAAAAAGATTATTGTCAGACTCAGGAAAGCTTGTTACGGCCTTAAAAAAGTTCCACGGCTATGGCACCACGATATCAACGCCTTTCTACTCTCTCTTAGGTTCACTCAATCCCTTGCAAATCCTGACCTATATCATTGAAGTGACGGCATTCTGATACTTCTGAATGTCGACGATATCTCCATGGCATATTGGGAGTACGCCACCAACGCTGCAATTGAAGTGAAAGCGAAACTCTCAGAGAAATTCAATATAACCAACCTTGGGCCGCCAAGCCAATTTCTCAAAATCGAAATCCACCGCGATCGTACCGGGGTCAGTCTCGGCCAGAAAGCCTGTATCATCACAATTCTCAGACGATTCGGCATGGAGCACACCCACCATGTCTCGATGCGAATGGATCCCAAGGTAAATTTGGACCTGGCCGAGGATCAGGGGGAGAAGGAATTGGAAGATATCAAAGACTATGAAGCTGTCATGGGATCACTAATGAACGCAGCACTTGCAACTCGGCAACGATATCTTGTATGTGGTTGCCGCTCTGTGTCATTACAATGTGCGGCCATTCACCAGCCATATAACCGGTGGAAAAAGAGTCCTTCAGTAACTCGAAGCTACAGCCTACTTTCGAATCCACTTCAATGGGAATGGCATTGGCATTGGCTTTGGCATTGCCACCGGCATCGGCATCGACGTTGGGAATAGTCTCTCAGGATACTCACATTCCGATTGGGCCAATGGCAGCGCGGACTGCGAGTCTCAAGGAGGCCATGTGCTGCTCGACAGCGATGGAGCTATCTTGTGGCAACCTCGCAAACAAAGTCTCATCACCATGTCAACTCTTGATGCCAAATTCATCGCCTGGTCGGAGGCCTCTAGAGAAGCGACACTGTTACTCCAATTGCAAAAGGATATTCACGGTTCTCAGAAAGACTCACCACCGCTGCCAATCAACTGCGACAATCAGGGTGCTCTCACTCTCATCACCATGGGAATTATCAAAGTTCAAACTAAACATATCCAGGTTTGCTATCACATCTGTTGAGATCTGCATAGATGACAAATAGTCAACTACTCCTAAGTAAACACAAACGAGAATGTGGTAGATATACTCCCGAAAGCACTTACCAAATCCAAGCATACAGCGTTCACAAAAGCAATGGGTTTATGATCTTCCGAGGTCAATTGGAGGTTGATTTAAGGTTGTCTTGTCTTTCATTGGATTTCTTTGTGTGTATGGATGGCCATCCTCAGGCTACGGTAGTACTCTCTCCCTGCTCACTTGTCACACTGGGTTGCAAGGGGGCTGCTATGGGAATTACAGTTTGTTTGCTTCTTTGTTTGTTTTCTTGCTCCATGGAGTGTGGCAAGAGGGGGGAGCGTTGCATGAATTGTTTATCTCACTGTTGTATGGTGTCAGTTGGACTGATGCATAATCTCTCTAAGGTGACGGTCATTCCGTACTCAGCGGGAAATTCCAGACTCAGCTGGAGATGCCAGCTGAGTGCGAATGAATGCGTACAAGACATACAAGACATACTCCGAATACCGCCTATATAAGTTCATCAATGTACCAGTACTAGAGAATATACACTTCTAGCAATCGGTACATTTCAACGTGGCATGTTGCATATGTACTTGGATCATGAGTCTCAGCACCATTTTTGATCTTGTATGAATATGGTGGCTGTATCAGGATATGCATCAGGATATGTGACATGATATGTATCAGAATCAGTGTGATGCTTATCATGTCAGATAGAGCATACACATACGCATATGGAAGTTTGTATATATACGGGCTTTCTATTCTTGAGATACATAAATCAACAAGTCAAAAAGGCATCCAAAGTAACAGGTTATGAGCCCGGCACTCACTTTTACTTAAAACTCTATTTTCACCTCACAATTTGTCAGAGCCTCAAAAACCCTCACGCTCTGAAAAACTCAACACCATCGAGCAATCTCACTATGTATAAACCTGCTCCTGCCTTCAACAACATAGAATGGGGAAACATTCCTCCACTGACCTATCTTCCTTACAAAACATGGAAAGAAACTATGACCCTTGTTTTGCAGGCTATGGACACATACAACATCATCAACAGCAAAGAACCTGAAAAACCTCTAATTGACATTGACTATGACGAATGGATAATGTGAGCCACAAAAGCCCAGATAATTATCCATCTGTCATGCTCTCCCATGATGCAGTTTATTCTAAAAGGCCTTAGGTCTCCAGGGGCGATGTGGACTACACTGCACCTACACCTGTAGAATACCGTAACTCAGGTGGGAAGAACTAGTATTCAATGCAAGTATTGAGCATGCCACCTGCCAAAAGAACAATAACTTAGATGATATATTACACTACTTCAGATCTACCACCTCCAGTGTATCGGCACAACACAAGAGATTACCTATGAGGAAATGCATAAACACTTCTGCGATATGCTACTAGAACAGAACTGAACCATAATCAAGATCGTAGACAATCAAATTCCCTTGCCTATGGTCAACGAAGTGATGGATGCCCTCTGCAGGGATGAGCAGGCCGCCGGCTATAAAAAGGAGATTGGCGATGAAGACACCTGATCAGCCCTTCATCAGCAAAAAATGAAATGGCATTCTCAGTATTCTGAGCATTTTGAAATTCAAGTTCGCCTTTTCTCAATTATGCAGTGTACTCTGGCTGGAAATATACTCAGTCAGATTGTTTTCATATCTTTGCGGGATTTTCAAACTTGGTATATTCTTCCCAAAGGGGTATAGCTTAGTCTGTTACATTGTTTTATAGTTGAAAGTTAATCTATTTTTAAAAATGAAATATGTAATAGACGTACTATTGC